>SKEL01000996.1_pt1 | contig 27638 bp, 20 predicted proteins | sample 4826741 | NCBI WGS metagenome assembly SKEL01 (sample SAMN11008810, study PRJNA524170) | human gut metagenome | biome: Human fecal sample; material: Feces; isolation source: fecal sample from pouch patient p33 | host: Homo sapiens | place: Israel: Tel-Aviv | collected 2016-03-22
TATCCTCCTGTTTATTTTATACTATTGTAACGCAAGAGTTATAGAAAGAAAACCCTTAAGAATTAAATTCCATGATAGTTTTAAGATGTGATTTATATAGACAAATTTTGTATACATGCCGTATAATAAGAATTATACAAAAACAATAGGAAAAGGAAATATCAATATGAGCGATTTTAAATATGTATTTGGTCCGATCCCATCTAGAAGACTAGGAAGATCCTTAGGTATCAGTCCATTGCCTAAGAAAACATGTAACTATTCTTGTATCTACTGTCAGTTAGGAAGAACCGATAAAATGACAAATAAACGTCAGGAATTTTATAAAACAGAAGATATCATAGCAGAATTTAAACAGTATCTCAAAGACTCTGATAAATTTGATATCGTAACGGTCGTTGGAGAAGGAGAACCTACTTTAGCGGCAAATCTTGGTGAATTAGTAGTTGCACTGAAAGCATTAACAGACAAGCCAGTCGCAGTGATCACAAATGGTGCGTTGCTTTCTGATCCACAAGTCAGAGAAGAATTATGTCATGCTGATATGGTATTGCCATCTTTGGATGCTTATAATCAGGAAATTTCCAAGAAGATCGACCGACCTTATGGAACGATCAGATTTGAAGAAGAATTTGAAGGTCTCAAAAAGTTTACGCATATGTATGAAGGAGAGCTTTGGTTAGAAATCATGTTAGTTGATGGGATCAACGATGATGAACAGTCTATTCTTGAATTTAAGAAGTTATTAAAAGAATTAAAATACGACAGGCTGTACCTAAATACACCAGTCCGTCCGCCAGCAGAAGCAGATGTTAATGTTGTATCTGAAGAACACATGAGATATGCCGTAGAGACACTTGGAGGTATTTCTATCGAGATGATGAGTTCAGGAGCATTTTTCAGTGAAATCGAAGATGACTATGAAGCAGTTAAATCCATTATTGGAAGACATCCGATGAATCAGTTTGAAGTCCGTGGATTTTTAGAAAGCAGAGATGTGAAAGATCCAGAAGCAATGATGGAGCAGATGAAACAAGATGAAGCGATCCATGTGATCGATTACAAAGGAATCCTGACATTCCGTTTAAAATAGTAAAATGATCGGATCACAAAAAGGAGAAACAAAATGAAGCACAATGTAAAAAGAGTGGCAGCAATTCATGATCTGTCTGGTTTTGGAAGAGCTTCCTTGACAGCGATCATTCCCATCCTTTCATCTATGGGAGTGCAGGTTTGTCCATTGCCGACAGCAATTCTTTCGAATCATACTGGGGGATTTGATACCTTTAGTTTTGTAGACTTTACAGATCATATGCAGGACTATATCAATCATTGGAAAGAGTTAAATATTGATTTTGACTGTATTTATTCAGGATTTTTAGGATCTGAACGTCAGATAGAGATCGTTTCCAGATTTATTGATGATTTTGGAACAGAGGATAATATGGTTGTGATCGATCCAGTCCTTGGAGATAATGGAAACTTGTATTCAACGATGGATCAAGGATTAGTTGAAGGAATGAAACGTCTGGTAACAAAAGCTGACATTATTACACCCAATTTTACAGAAGTAAGTCTTTTATTAGGGGAAGAATACAAACAGACAACAACCGATGAAGAGATCAAAGAATGGGTAAAACGTTTGTCTGATATGGGACCAGATATCATTGTTGTGACAAGTGTTCCAGATAAAGAGAAAGATAAAGATTCTAATGTGATCGCTTACGATAGAACTTGTAATACATATTGGAAGATAAAATGCCGTTATATCCCAACATTTTATCCGGGAACAGGAGATGCTTATACTTCTGTTATGATAGGAAGCCTGTTAGACGGAGACAGTCTGCCAATCGCACTGGATAAGGGTGTGCAGTTTATCACACAGGCGATCAAGGCAAGTTATGGATTTGATTATCCAAACAGAGAAGGAGTATTGCTTGAGAGAGTATTGGAAGTATTGAAAATGCCGGTAGTTTTAGGTGGATATGAAATGATCTGATATCGAAAGCTAAAAAAGGAGGTGTCTGACATGTTTTATTTACTAGACCCAGAAAAATGGGAACGACAGAAACATTTTGAATATTATATGCAGATGATACCATGCGGTTATACTGTTACAGTACGTCTAGATGTGGAAAATCTGTATCAGCAGGTCAAAAAATGTGGATTAAAGTTTTATCCGGCATTTATTTACTGCACAGGAAAAGTTGTCAATGAGAAAAGAGAATTTAAAATGGGAGTCGATCAGGAAGGAAGACCTGGTTATTTTGATGTGATGCATCCAAACTTTACGATCTTTCACAAAGATGATCATACATTTTCAGACATCTGGTCTTATTATGATGATGATTTTCAGACATGCTATCAAAACATTATAAATGATATGGAAACATACAAAGATGTCAAAGGACCCAAAGGAAAAGAAGGGCAGCCGCCAAACTTCTTTTGTATCTCCTGTGTGCCATGGATGGATTTCACAGGCTACAGCACATGGGTGCCAACCGGAAGACCAAATCTATTTCCGATCATTACATTTGGAAAATATGTGGAAGAAGAGGGCAGAAGAAAGCTGTCTGCTGCTTTGACGATATCTCATGCATCCGCAGATGGATATCATGCTAGTATGTTCTTTGAAAGACTGCAGGAAGTATTAGATGAATTTGTAATTGATCAGTAATTGATGCATTGATCAAAGTTTATAATTCATTTTTAAGTGAAAAAATCGATGATTATAATAGCAGCATGTATTATGAAATCCATTTTATTTATTTGAATGCTATAAGGAAAATAAAGTGATATAGATAATTTCTGTATACATTTCGAATATATTATATTGCCAGACTTTAAGGATTAGCTTTATAGTTGACAAGAAATAAAATATTTGATAAAATATAGTTTGCAATAACTAACTATAAGGATGAATGAGGAGGAAAACAATGCAAGAAACAGTTAAAAAATTATTATCTATGTGTATGATATTTATTATGACATTATCGACATTTTCACAATGTGTATATGCTGATGATCAAGAAGTGAAATCTATTGATATTATAACAGAAAATATTTCTGATCAGTCAGCAGATTTAAAATATTATATGATTCTAGACGGAAAAAAATATTTATTTGTTGAACATTTACAAATAGATAATGGAGAGTATGTTCTTAATTCTTCAAAAGTAGAAGTGGATGGAAACAATAGGATTATTGAAAGTTCAAGAATAGAATCGGAACTGAATTATCCAATTTCTGAATCTTCGAAAAGTTTAGAAAATAATAGTGTTAAGTCTCGTAGTACAACAACTAGTTGGAAAAATCATACTGAGAAAATTTCATTACGTGGTGCGCAATTTACAGTTTTGTCTGTTTCTTTACTTTTAGCTGCATCTACAGGAATGGGGCTTTCTGCTGCTCAAAGTGCGGGATCAGCAATGATATCTACGCTTATTTCTAGTGGATCTTCATCTATACCATCATACATTTATTTTAAAGGGAAGAGATGTGTTAGCAAATCATCAGTTGGAAAAATATATTACAGATATAAAGGGAAATTATACTGGAATAGCAAATGCACAAAACTAATAATAAATAAAACACTTTCTTGGTCAAGACGTTGGGGGCATTAAGATGAAAATAGATTTTAAGAATAAAATGATTAAAACATTTATAATTACAGATAGCATTTTGCTACTAATTGCTTTTGCTCATTTTATCATATTCAAGAAAATTGTTAATATCTATACAATTGGAATTTTTATTTTTATAAATATTTGTATTTATATTGGATTACACGATACAGATTAAATATAAAAAGCACTATCATAATCGATGGTGCTTTTTGTATTTAATGAGGTAGAAGGATGTATTTATAAAGTTATTTCCCTTGCAAAAATCCAGCCGAAGTAGAAGCGGACAACTTCTCCAACATCAAAGAAACTTCCTCTTCAGATTCTTGAAAACCACTCGTGATCCACTGTCGGATCACAGCCATACATCCGCTCACGATATAAATATGCAAAGAAGATAAAGCCTCTGCATCGTAATCAGGCCGGCGGCTCTGCCACATTGGCATGGTCCAGTGTTGGGTGGCAAGCAGAAGTTTATTCTGAAATCCTGGATCACCATGGTCTGAGAACAACAATCTTACCAACTGCTTATGCTCACTGATATAAAAGATAATAGAATTCATCAACTGTGAAATTGAATTTTCCTTCTCAAACTGGATCATATCTTCTTCTAGTGTATTTAAAATCTCATCTTCAATCGACTCCAGAAGATCCATCGGACTGGAATAATACGTATAAAATGTACTGCGGTTAATATTCGATTTCTCACATAGGCGGGAAACGGATATTTTTTGTATTGGCTGTTCTTTTAATAAATAAAGCAGGCTCTCTCTGAGTGCGCGTTTTGTTTTCAAAATACGACGATCAGTTTTCTTCTCTACCATATCAAAAACTCCTTTAAAATCATATAAAAAAGATAATCTACAAAACAATAAAAAATGTTCAATAACCACCAAAAACATTATTTTGGTGGTTGTTGTATACACATACATTTATTATAATATACATATGAATGAAAAACAACAGTTGTATGATAAAAGGAGGCACAAACATGAACCGGCAAGATTTTTATGATGGAAAATTATTTGATGCATATCGTTATATGGGTGCACATAAAGACGGTGATAAGATTCGTTTTGTAACCTATGCACCAAGAGCCTCCAGGATATCGATCATTGGGGAGTTTAATAACTGGAATGAAGAATTTATGGAACAAGACGCACAAAGTGGTTTCTTTTTATTCTACTCCGACAAAGCTAAAGAAGGTCAGATGTACAAATACTGCATCTACGGACCAGATGGAAACCGGCAGGAACATTGTGATCCCTATGGATTTGAGATGGAACTAAGACCGGGGGCATGTTCTATTATCAGAGATATCACAACATACAGATTCAATGACAGATCATGGATGCAGATGAGAAGTGTCGGAATGGAAGATGCCATCAATATCTATGAGATGCATATGGGTTCATGGAGAATGAATAAGAAAGATGAGAATGGCTGGTATCAGTATGATGAGATTGCCAAGATGCTCGTTCCATATCTAAAACAAAATAATTATACCCATGTAGAATTAATGCCACTGTCAGAACATCCATTTGATGGATCATGGGGATACCAAAACACTGGATTTTTTGCACCAACGAAACGTTATGGAACTCCAGATAAATTAATGAAATTTGTTGATATGATGCATCAGGCAGGAATTGGAGTCATTATGGATTTTGTGCCAGTTCATTTTGCAGTAGATGGATATGGACTGAAATTATATGATGGAACTCCATTATATGAATATGATAATAAAGATACTGGAGAGAGTGAATGGGGAAGTTGCAACTTTATTCATTCCAGAAGAGAAGTTCAGTGCTTCTTGCAATCAGCGGCCAACTATTGGCTGGAAGAGTATCATTTTGATGGAATCCGTATGGATGCAGTGAGCCGCCTGATCTACTGGCAGGGAGATGAAAGCAGAGGAGTCAACGATACAGCGATCGACTTCTTAAAAGCATTCAATTTAGGTTTGAAACAACGTCATCCAACCGCCATGCTGATCGCAGAAGATTCCACTGCTTATCCAGGTGTGACAGAACCTGTATGGAAAGGCGGGTTAGGATTTGATTACAAATGGGATTTAGGATGGATGCACGATACTCTGGAATATTTTCAGACTGGACCAGAATATCGAAGTCTTGATTATCACAAACTAACATTCTCTATGGTGTATTTCTGGAATGAACGTTATATGCTAGAATATTGTCATGATGAAGTTGTACATGGCAAGGCAACGATCTTACAGAAGATGTATGGGGATTATGAAGATAAATTTCCACAGGCAAGGGCTATGTATATGTATATGATGATCCATCCAGGAAAGAAATTAAACTTTATGGGGAATGAATTTGGACAGATCAGGGAATGGAGCGAAGCACAGGAACAGGATTGGATGATCTTAAAATATCCGATTCATGATGCCTTCCATAAATATATGGTCAAATTAAATGACATTTACAAGAAAGAAAAAGCTTTCCATTATGATTATCATAGAGAAAACTTTGAATGGCTGGACTGCCATCAGGAAGAACGATGTATTTATGCGATCGGAAGAAAAACGGCAGATCACATGATAGTTGGAATCTTTAATTTCTCTGATAAAGAGCAGAAAGATTATAAATTAACGATCAAAGGACACCATACGAGAAGAACATTGTTACATACTGAATGGGAACAGTATGGTGGAACGATGAAGAAACGTAAAGAAAATATTCATCTAAAGAAAAAAGGGAAAGACAGTGAGCTTACGATCACACTTCCAAGATACAGTGGAGTTTTATTAAAACTAACGAAGAAAGAATAAGGCAGAAATTTTGAGTAAAAGGAGATAATATCATGAAAATATACGATTTAGTAATCATAGGTTCCGGACCAGCTGGAATGTCTGCAGCAATCTATGCACAGAGAGCAATGCTTGATTTTGTTATGATCGAGAAAGAATATATGCCAGGAGGACAGGTTGTACAGACTTATGAAGTTGATAATTATCCTGGAATTCCAAAGACAAATGGAATGGATCTTGGATTAAAATTTTCAGAGCATGCGAAAGAACTTGGTGCTAAAAGTATTACAGCAGAAGTTAAAGAAATCTATGCAGACGAAGAAATCAAAGAGATCATGCTTAAGAATGGAGATACATTAAAAACAAGGACGATCATTCTTGCAACAGGAGCAGTTCATCAGACTTTGGGAATAGAAGGAGAAGAAAAATTAAAGGGAATGGGAGTATCTTATTGTGCAACATGTGATGGAGCATTTTTTAGAAATAAGGTAACAGCAGTTGTTGGTGGTGGAAATGTTGCATTGGAAGATGCAATATTCTTAAGCCGTATGTGTAAAAAAGTTTATCTGATCCATCGAAGAGATGAATTTCGTGGTGCAAAGATTCTTCAGGATGAAGTAAAGAAGAACGACAAGATTGAAATCTTATGGAACACGATCGTGACAAAAATCGATGGAGATGAGGTTGTGGAGGAACTTCATATACAAGATGTAGATAACCATGTGGATAAGTTACTAGATGTTGATGGAATTTTTATCGCTGTGGGGACAAAACCAGCTTCCGAGCTTTTATCTGGAAAGTTATCAACAGACGAAAAAGGATATATTATCGCAGGAGAAGACGGTGTTACAAATATTCCGGGAATCTTTGCTGCAGGGGATGGAAGAAGCAAAAATCTTCGTCAGGTGGTGACGGCGGTGTCAGATGGTGCCAACTGTGTGTATTCAGTCGAGCGATATCTTCAAAATGCCTAATTTTCAGACAATTTAAGCTATTTTTATATAGTGACTCATAAATTAAAAATCAACCGCTTTTTGTCGATTTGTGCTAGTTGTATAACAAAAAGCAGGTTGATTTTTTTATGGAAAAATTACACACATATTGCTAACAAAATACCCACAAAGTTATCAACATACAGAAATGGCATATTTTAGCCAAAAATGAGTTACCCACAGAGTTATCCACATTATCCACATCCACAATTCGACAAATAATAACTGTGGATAACTTCAAAAAGAAACATATGTTTTGTTTACTATTTATAAAAAGATTTTGTTTTCTTAATCAGAATTATATGTTATAATGAATTCATACAAAAAAGGTAAAGGAGATGGGAGCCATGAAATTCATTATTAGTGGAAAGAACATTGAAGTTACAGAAGGTATCAAAGCAGCAATTGAAGAGAAACTCGGACGTCTCGACAAATATTTAGTAGACGATACGATCGTGAATGTAACTTTAAGTGTTCAGAAGGGAAGACAGAAGATAGAAGTTACCATTCCTATGAAAGGGCACATTATCCGTGCTGAAGAAGGCAGTGAAGACATGTATGTATCTATTGACCTGGTAGTAGATGTGATCGAACGCCAGATCCGCAGATATAAAACAAGACTTATGAATCAGAAATATGATGGAACAAGCTTCAAACAGGAATTTATGGAGCAGGAAGACGATGTGGAAGATGATGAGATCAGAATCATCCGAAGCAAGAAGTTTGCTATCAAACCAATGGATGTAGAAGAAGCTTGTGTACAGATGGAATTATTAGGACATGATTTCTTTGTATTCCGCAATGCTGATACATTTGAAGTCAATGTTGTATACAAGAGAAAAGGAAATACATACGGACTGATCGAACCTGAATTTTAGAAGATCGGAAGATGGAGGAGATCCTTATGACAAGGATCTCCTTTTTTCATACTTTTTTTTATAAAAAATTCAAAATTTATTGAGAATTTTTACAATTAGTTAACTTGCACCTTATAATGTTAAGTGTTACAATAGCAAAGACTATATAATAGATATAAGACTATCTTGATATTAGATGTCAGAGACAGAATGATCACAAGATGGAACAATCATAAAAAGAAACTTAGGAGATTATTTATGGGTTTATTTGATAAAGTATTTGGTTCTCACAGTGATAAGGAACTAAAACGAATCAGCAAGACAGTTGACAAGATCGAAGCACTCGATGAGTCCATGCAGAAATTGTCAGATGAGGAACTAAGACATAAGACCGTTGAATTTAAAGAAAGACTTGCAAATGGAGAGACATTAGATGATCTGTTACCAGAAGCATATGCAACAGTAAGAGAAGCCAGCAGCCGTGCGATCGGTTTAAAACATTACCGTGTACAGCTGATCGGTGGTATCATCCTGCATCAGGGACGTATCGCAGAGATGAGAACTGGTGAAGGTAAAACTTTAGTATCCACGTTACCTGCATATTTAAATGCGCTGGAAGAAAAGGGCGTTCATATCGTAACAGTCAATGATTATCTGGCAACTCGAGATGCCGAGTGGATGGGAAAAGTTCATAATTTTCTTGGATTAACTGTTGGCGTTGTTACAAATGATATGGAGAATGATGAACGTCGTGAAGCATATAACTGTGATATTACTTATATTACAAACAATGAATTAGGATTTGACTACTTAAGAGATAACATGGTCATTGAGAAAGAAGATCTTGTACAGAGAGATCTTCACTATGCGATCGTCGATGAGGTCGATTCCGTACTGATTGATGAGGCAAGAACACCACTGATTATTTCCGGTGAAAGTGGTAAGTCTACAGAATTGTACCGTGCATGTGATATCTTAGCCCGCCAGATGGAACGAGGAAGTTCTGATGGTGAATTATCCAAGATGGATATCTTAATGAACGAGGATATCGAAGAAGATGGAGATTTCCTTGTCAATGAAAAAGATAAACAGATCATGCTGACTGCAGATGGCGTGAAGAAAGTCGAGAAATTCTTCCATATCGAGAATCTTGCAGATCCAGAGAACCTTGCGATCCAGCATAATATCATCTTAGCACTTCGTGCACATAACTTAATGTTTAAAGACAAAGACTATGTAGTAAAAGATGATGAAGTATTGATCGTCGATGAATTTACAGGACGTATCATGCCAGGAAGACGTTATTCTGATGGTCTGCATCAGGCAATCGAAGCGAAGGAAAATGTAAAGGTCAAGAGAGAATCCAAAACTCTTGCAACGATCACGTTCCAGAACTTCTTCAATAAATATGACAAGAAAGCAGGTATGACAGGTACTGCACTTACAGAAGAACAGGAATTTAGAGAGATTTATGGAATGGACGTTGTTGTGATCCCAACAAACAAACCAGTTCAGAGAATCGATCATGATGATGCGATCTACAAGACAAAACGTGAGAAGATGAATGCTGTTGTCGAAGATATCATTGAATCTCATGCAAAAGGACAGCCTGTTTTAGTTGGTACGATCACCATCGAGATGTCTGAAGAATTAAGTGCAATGCTTAAGAAACGTGGAATCAAACACAACGTACTGAATGCGAAATTCCACGAGAAAGAAGCAGAGATCATCTCTCACGCAGGTGAGATCGGTGCCGTAACGATCGCTACGAACATGGCTGGTCGTGGTACTGACATCGTGCTGGAAGATGGTGTTGCAGAACTTGGCGGATTAAAGATCATCGGTACAGAACGTCATGAATCCAGACGTATCGATAACCAGTTACGTGGTCGTGCTGGACGTCAGGGAGATCCAGGTGAATCTAAGTTCTATTTATCACTGGAAGATGATCTGATGAGATTGTTTGGATCTGAAAGAATGATCAGTATATACAATGCATTGGGAATTCCAGAAGGAGAAGAAATCCAGCATAAGACGATCAGCAAGACGATCGAGAAAGCACAGAAGAAGATTGAGAATAACAACTTTGGTATTCGTAAGAATCTGTTAGATTATGATAGAGTCAACAATGAACAGAGAGAAGTTATGTACAAAGAACGCCGCCGTGTTCTTGACGGAGATGACATGAAAGAATCTGTTTTAGGCATGATGAAAGAAACAGTTGCAAATCATGTATATCAGGTGATCAGTGATGAGCTTCCACCAGAAGAGTGGGATCTGGCAGCACTGAATGCAGAGTTGCTTCCAATTGTACCACTGAATAAGATCGTATTAACAGATGCAGAGAAATCTTCTGGTAAAGTTGATGATCTGGTAGCAAGATTACAGGAAGAAACAGTTGCATTATATGAACAGAAAGAAAAAGAATTCGAAGACTTTGATCTTCGTGAGATTGAACGTATTATCTTACTGAAAGTCATCGACCGCAAGTGGATGGATCATATTGATGATATGGATCAATTAAGAGAAGGAATTGGTCTTCAGGCATATGGACAGAGAGATCCAGTTGTTGAATATCGTATGGCTGGATTTGAGATGTTCAATGATATGACAAAGGCAATTCAGGAAGAGACAACAGGTGCACTGTTCCACGTACAGGTTGAGCAGAAGATCGAGAGAGAAGAAGCTCCAAAGATCACTGGAACAAACAAAGATGCAGAAGTTGAGAAGAAGCCTTATGTAAGAAAAGGAGCAAAAGTCGGCAGAAACGATCCTTGCCCATGTGGAAGTGGTAAGAAGTATAAGAACTGCTGCGGAAGGAATAAATAAGGAGTTTTTTATCAATGATTGAAGCAGAACAATTAAAATATAAATTAAACTCTTTTCAGGAACCACTAGAAGATCTTAGTGGTTCCCTTGCGTTAGAAGCAAAAAAAGAGAGAATTGATCAATTAGAACTGAATATGGAAGAACCAGGATTCTGGGATAATGTTGAGGAATCCCAGAATGTTATGAAAGAAGTCAAAAGTCTGAAAGGTGTCGTGGAAGAATATGATGATCTGAAAACAAAATATGAAGATATCGAGACTTTGATCGATATGGCAGAAGAAGATGAAGATGCCGATCTGATCGAAGAAGCCACTGCTTTGATGGATGAATTTGAAAAAACATATGAGGAATTACGTATTTCAACACTGCTAACAGGTGAATATGATAAGGATGATGCAATTCTTACACTACATGCAGGGGCAGGTGGAACAGAGTCTTGCGACTGGGCAGGAATGCTATACCGTATGTTCACAAGATGGGCAGGAAAGAAAGGTTATGGAACAGAAGTTCTTGATTATCTTGATGGGGATGAAGCAGGGATCAAATCTGTTACTGTGAAGATCACGGGAATGAACGCTTATGGATATTTACGATCTGAAAAAGGTGTTCACCGTCTTGTCCGAATTTCTCCATTCAATGCAGCAGGAAAACGACAGACATCGTTTGCATCCTGTGATGTAATGCCAGATATCAAAGATGATATAGAAGTTGAGATTGCAGATGAAGATATCCGGATCGACACATATCGTGCAAGTGGAGCTGGTGGACAGCATATCAACAAAACAGATTCCGCAATCCGTATTACGCATTTACCAACAGGAATCGTTGTACAGTGCCAGAATGAGCGTTCACAGCACAAGAACAAAGATCAGGCAATGAAGATGTTAAAGACAAAACTGTATCTGTTAAAACAGCAGCAACATTTGGAAAAATTATCAGATATCCGAGGTGATGTTGGGGATAATGGATGGGGAAACCAGATCAGATCCTATGTCCTGCAGCCTTATACAATGGTAAAAGACCACAGAACAAACTTTGAAAGCGGAAATCCAAGCGCTGTATTAGATGGGGATCTGGATGGATTTATGAATGCCTATCTTGCATGGGATAACAACAGCAAGAAGGAAGAAAATTAAACAGAAAACTTCCGGCCAGATCATGTATTTATTTTAAAACCAAATTTTCTATTGCATCATAAAAATATCTGTGGTAGTATTTTGTGCAAAGACAACTGTACACCACAGGAAAACAAAAGGAACCAGACATGAAAGAAACCAACTATTATGTAATTAAAAAGAAAGCAGTTCCAGAAGTGTTGTTAAAGGTGTTAGAGGTCCAGAAACTGTTAGATTCAAAGAGAGCAGTTTCTGTATTAGAAGCTACAGAGAAGGTGGGAATCAGTCGAAGTTCTTATTATAAGTATAAGGATGATATTTTCCCATTTTATGCTGGTAAGAAAGGACGTAGTATCACATTCGTGATCGAAGTCGATGACCAGCCTGGCGTTATGGCCTCGATCCTTAACATTTTTGCACTTTATAAGGCAAATATCCTGACGATCCACCAGAGTATTCCAATTAATGGAAAGGGACTCTTAACAGTCAGTGTTGACATCGAAGACAGCGAGACGGATGTCTCGGCTATGATTCAGGATGTTGAGAAGATAGAAGATGTATCTTATGTAAAAATAATTGCAATGGAATAGATGTATAAATATACATGACACATTTTTGGAGGACAGAATGAAATACGTTATTGTTTTAGGAGATGGAATGGCTGACGAGCCAATCGAAGCAGCAGGTGGGAAGACACCACTTCAGTTAGCAGACAAACCAGTGATGGATGAGATGGCGAAAGTTTCCGAACAGGGAATCGCTTATACAGTACCATCCAATTTACCAGCAGGAAGTGATGTAGCCAATCTTTCTATGTTAGGATATGACCCACAGGTTTATTATTCCGGAAGATCACCCCTTGAGGCATTAAGCATTGGTGTTGATATGAAAGATACAGATATTGCACTTAGATGTAACGTTGTAACCGTATCTGAAGACGAAGATTATGAAGATAAGACGATCATCGACCACAGCGCAGGAGAGATCACTTCTGAGGAAGCAGCGATCCTGATCGAAGCTGTGAGAAAAGAATTAGAAGATGATGAATATAAATTTTATCCGGGAGTCAGCTACCGCCATTTAACGATCTGGGATCATGGAGAAGTAGTCGAACTTGTACCACCTCATGATGTTTTAGGACAGAAGATCGGGCAGTATCTTCCAAAGCAGGAGAAGCTAAAAGAGATGATGGAAAAGAGTTTTGATATCTTAAATCATCATCCGATCAATGAAGCAAGAGCTGAGAAAGGCTTAAATAAAGCAAACAGCATCTGGTTCTGGGGAGCAGGGACGAAACCGGCACTGGACGATTTTAAAGAGAAGACTGGAATGAATGGAGCTATGGTATCTGCCGTCGATCTGTTAAAAGGAATCGCAGTTGGAGCAAACATGAGAAATCTTGATGTAGAGGGTGCCAATGGCGGTCTTGACACGAATTATCATGGGAAAGCGATGGCAGCAGTTGAAGCACTACTTGAAAAAAATGATGATTTCGCTTATATTCATGTAGAGGCACCTGATGAGATGGGTCATCAGGGAAGTCTTGAGAATAAGATCAAAGCAATCGAACATCTTGATAAAGAAGTTGTGAAGGTTGTCAAAGAAGAACTTGAGAAAGCTGGAGAGGATTTTAGAATTCTGATCGGACCGGATCATCCGACACCAATTGCGATCCGTACCCATTCCAAAGAACCGATACCATTTATGATCTACGACAGCACGAAAGATTATGAAGGTCAGGAAGAGTACAGCGAAGAAGCAGCGAGAGAGACAGGAATTGTCATTTCCCACGCTTATGATTTAATGAATCGGTTATTACAAAAATAAGAGAAATAATTTTAGGAGGCACAAGATGCTAGTAGTTAAGAAATTTGGTGGTACTTCTGTAGGAAATAAAGATCGTATCATGAACGTTGCAAAAAGATGTATTGAAGATTACAAAAAAGGAAATGATGTTGTTGTTGTCTTATCAGCAATGGGTAAGATGACAGATGAACTGATCGCAAAAGCAAAAGAGATCAATCCTAATCCATCCAGAAGAGAGATGGATATGTTATTAACAACAGGAGAACAGACTTCTGTATCATTAATGGCAATGGCAATGGATTCTCTTGGAGTTCCTGCTGTTTCCCTAAATGCATTCCAGGTAGCAATGCATACAACTTCTGTATACAGTAATGCAAGAATCAAAAGAATCGATACAGACCGTATCATGAATGAATTAGAACAGAGAAAGATCGTAATCGTTACAGGATTCCAGGGAGTTGACCAGTTCGATAACTACACAACACTTGGACGTGGTGGATCTGATACAACAGCTGTAGCACTGGCAGCAGCGTTACACGCAGATGCATGTGAGATTTATACAGACGTAGACGGAGTCTATACAGCAGACCCAAGAAAAGTATCAGAGGCTAAAAAATTAAATGAGATCACATATGATGAGATGTTAGAAATGGCAACACTCGGAGCAGGAGTACTTCATAATCGTTCTGTAGAACTTGCTAAGAAACATGGAGTTGCCTTAGTTGTTAGATCAAGTCTTACAACAGAAGAAGGAACTGTCGTAAAAGAAAGCGTAAAATCAAGAGACAACGAGATCAGCGGTGTAGCAGGAGATGATGATGCAGCAAGAATCGCAGTTATGGGAATCGAAGATACACCAGGTATGGCATTCAAGATCTTCAATGTATTAGCAAAGAAAAATGTAAACGTAGATATGATCTTGCAGTCAGTTGGACATAATGACAAGAAAGATATCTCCTTCACAGTCAAAGAAGAAGAATTAGATATCGCAGTTAAAGCATTAGAAGATTACCTTCCAGACAGCTATTATGAAGAGATCAAAGCAAGCAAAGAAGTTGCCAAAGTATCAATTATCGGAAAAGGATTATTAAACCACTATGGAATGGCAGCTCGTATGTTTAACGCTTTATATAAAGCAGATGTAAACATTCGAATGATCTCTACATCTGAGATTCGTGTTACAGTGCTTGTAAACCAGGAAGATATGGTGAAAGCAATGAATGCAGCACATGAAGAATTTGAGATGTAAATTTTAATTTGTATAACGGAAATGTATCGAGTATTCATAAAAACATAAAAAAAGATAGAAGTACGAAAAACGAATTCCATTGACGGATTTTTTGCAAAACGCTGATCCGCCAACACTCCTGCACAACTCACTGCGTTCAAACAGTGCCCGTGTTGGCTGCGATTTTGCAAAAAATCCTATGGAATCCTATCATTTCGTACCTCTATCTTTTTTTATGTTTTTATGAATACCTGAAGACATTCTCGTATAAAATTAAGAATTTTCAAACGGAAGGGTGTATATGTTAGACGTTATAATATTCCACCAATAATTTCCGTCATTCAAATCACAATCTTGTGAAGTCTGTAGACTTTTGTTATAATGATGTTAGATGATACTAACTATACGTTAGAGAAGACTAACTTCTAGAAGCGAAAGGAACTATATATGTATTTAGAAATAAAAGATATGAAAAAAAGCTTCGGATCAGGCGAAAGCTATAATCAAGTACTAAAAGGAATCACAACCAACATCGAACAAGGGCAGATGTGTGTCATTCAAGGAAGCAGTGGTTCAGGAAAATCTACAATGCTAAACTGTATCGGCGGATTAGATACTATGGATTCTGGTTCAGTCAAAGTCGATGGCAATGAAATATCAGGATTAAATGCAGATGAGCTCTCCGAATACCGCAGAGCTAATCTAGGGTTTATCTTCCAGTTTTATAATCTGGTACCAAATCTTACAGTCAAAGAAAATATAGAGATCTGTCAATTTTTAACGGAAGATCCATTGGATATGGAAGAACTGCTAGATACGCTCGGACTAACAGAACATCAAGATAAATTTCCTGCACAATTATCCGGTGGACAGCAGCAGCGATGTGCAATTGCAAGGGCGTTGATCAAGAATCCAAAGCTGCTTCTTTGCGACGAACCGACAGGAGCTCTTGATTCGAAAACATCCAAAGATATCTTGATCTTATTAGAGAAGATCAATCAGCAATATGGCACAACCATGCTGATCGTAACGCATAACAATGCAATCCGCAATATGGTACATAAGGTTATTATCATCAAAGATGGTCAGATCAGTGAAGATTACGAAAATGAAACAAGATTACCGGCAAAATCACTGGAGGATCTTTAGATGGAAAAAGTATTGAGAAAAAGAGCATGGAGAGATTTAAAAGAAAATAAATTCCGCTATCTTGCACTTGCTTTTTTGATTATTATCAGTATGTATTTGGTCATCAGTCTGGTAGGTGCAGCGGATACAATCGTTGATGGAACTGCAAAGCAGGCAAAGAAACACAAGGTGGAAGACGGACAGTTTCAGGTATTCGTGCCGCTAACGATAAAACAAAAAGAGACTCTTACTAAGAAAGGAATTACATTAGAAGAGACATTTTATCTTGATTTTAGACAAAAAGATGGAAGTAAGTTAAGAATCTTTAAGAATCGTAACAAAGTCGATCAGATCAATCTGGATGTAGGAAGACTTGCAAGAGATGAGCAGGAAGTTGTTGTGGAAAAAAGATATGCACAAGAACATAACTTAAAAGTAGGATCTAATATTACGATTGATGGGGACTCTTATAAAGTAACGGGAATCGGATCAGTTCCAGACTACGATGCATGTTATGAAAAGTTATCAGATAGTACCGTAGACAGCAAGCAGTTTGGTCTGGCATTTGTGACGGAAGATGTATATCAGAATCTAAAAAATAACGAAAACAGCATCCAATCCGAAGAATATATTTATGCGTATCGTTTAAATGGTGCAATGACTCAGAAGCAGCTAAAAAATAAACTAAAAAAGATCACATTTAATCCAGATGATGTAGATGACCCATATTTTAAAGATTATTGGGAAGAAACTGCCGGAAAGAAAGATGATATCAAAGATGGCATCAAAAAACTGACCGATGCAAGTACCCAGATGTCAGACGGATTAAATAAGTTAAGCGAAAATAATGAAACATTGCAAAAAGGTGCGGATCAGATCTTTCAGGCGTATTTAAAAACGGCAGAAAGCCAACTGGCATCTTTTGGAGTAACATCGCTGACAGAGAATAATTATGCAAGTATTTTAAAAGGTTTGATCAAAAAATCAAGTGATGGCCTTACAAGATTATCTTTAGAATCCGCCAAAGAACAGTTAGATGCTTTAAAAACATATAGAGATGGAATCAAGGCTTATACAAATGGTGTCAAAAAAGCATCAGATGGAAGTAGTAAGTTAAAAGAAGGAACTGATCAATTGGAAGAAGGAACCGAAGAACTGATGAAAGCATTTGATATGGAAACATCGAATCTGACTCAGTTTTTAAAGGCAGACGATAACATTAGAATTGGGGCAGCGGCAGGTGATCAGGTTATTAATAAACTTGCTGGAATGGTAGCAGGTGTTATCATTATGATCTTATTTACCTATGTAATATCTGTTTTTGTCATTCATGAAATTGAGAAAGAAAATAGTATTATTGGAACATTGTATGCGCTTGGAGTGACAAAGAAGCAGCTTCTAAAATATTATTTGACAGTTCCGGTGATCGTAACATTTCTGGCAGGATTAGCAGGAATGATCATTGGATATAGTCCGATAGGAATTCCAACACAGATGCAGGATTGTTATGATTATTTTTCTATACCAGATTTGAGTCCAGAACTTTTAATCTATCTATTGGCTTATGGAATCATTATGCCACCACTCGTTGCAGTAATCGTAAACTATTTTGTCATAAGAAAGAAACTGTCAAGGCCAGCACTTTCTATGATAAGAAATGAGCAAAAGAAGAATCATATTTCAAAAGTCAAATTAGGCAATATGCCATTTCTTACAAAATTTAGGATCAGGCAGTCACTGCGTGAGGCAAGAGCCGGGTTTACAGTAGTATTTGGAATGTTTATTGCACTGTTGGTTATGATGATCGGTCTAGACTGTTATGTAATGTGTGATCATATCAGCAAAGAAAATAAGAAAGATACAAAATTTGAATATATGTATACGTATAAATATCCGGATAAAAAAGTACCAAAAGGCGGAGATGCATGCTTTGTAAAAGGGTTGCATAAAGAAATATGGGGATATGATCTTGAAATTTCCCTGATCGGTATAGAAAATGATAATCCATATTTCAGTCAGGATAAAGATCTTCCAAATGCAAAGAACAAAGTTGTTATTTCATCTGCAATGGCACAGAAATATAATCTGAAAAAAGGTGATTCGATCATACTGTCTGATGAGGAAAATGAAATGGATTACGCATTTCAGGTAGCAGATATCACACAATATTCTTCTGGATTGTATGCATTTATGAATATCAACAGCATGAGAAATCTCTTTCAGACATCATCAGATTATTACAATATGGTTGTATCAAAGAAGAAACTATCGATTGACTCTGGGAAACTATATGCAACGACAAGTAAAAAAGCAATTGAGGAGAGTTCAGATGTATTTATCAATATGATGATTCCAATGATGGGAATGATCGTTGGACTTTCTGTTATTATCTTTGCAATTGTCATGTATTTAATGATCAAGGTAATGATTGATCGTTCTGCACAAAATATTGCGTTGATGAAAGTATTTGGGTATCGAAAGAAAGAGATTAAGAAGCTTTATCTAGATGGGAATTTCTATATGATCGCAATTGGAGCACTGATCAGTGTTCCGTTATCCAAGAAATTAATGGATGCAATGTATCCAGTTATGGTTTCCAATATAGCTTGTAGTATGAATTTAAGTTTCACATGGCAATTATATGCATTGGTTTATGTAGGAATTGTAATTACATATCTGATAATTAACAAGCTGTTAGTGCGTAAGATTTACAAAGTTGGACTTTCTGATGCGTTAAAGAATCGTGAGTAAGATTAAAAGAAACAATCAGTCTTTGCCATATAAAATAAACTATTGTATAATGATACAAAAAGACTAAAGAAGGAAGAAACGATGACATTACAACAGCTAAGATATGTCGTAACGATTGCGGAGATCGGAACGATCAGCAAGGCAGCAGAAGAACTCTTTGTATCACAGCCAAGTCTTACCAAAGCTTTAAAAGAACTGGAAAAAGAGATGCAGATCACGATCTTCGACCGCACGAACAAGGGAATTCATGTATCTAGAGAAGGAGAGATCTTCCTTGGATATGCAAGACAGGTATTGGAGCAGGCGGCATTGATCGAAGAGAAATATAAACATAAAAGTGGTGGGAAACAGGAATTTTGCATTTCAACACAGCATTATTCTTTTGCAGTCAATGCATTTGTAGACTTGATCAAAGAATATGGAAGCGAGAATTACGATTTCAGTCTGAGAGAAACTCAGACTTATGAGATCATCGATGATGTAGCCAGAATGAAAAGTGAGATCGGAATTTTATATCTCAATGAATTCAATGCATCGGTCCTTGAGAAGATCATGAAAGCAAATGATCTCAAATTCACAGAACTATTTGTTGCAAGACCACATATTTTTATCTGTGACAAGAACCCACTGGCACAGAAAGATCAGGTCACAATGGAAGATCTCAAAGATTATCCGTATCTGTCATTTGAGCAGGGGGAACATAATTCTTTCTATTATTCTGAAGAGATGTTCAGTACGGAAGTGCGTTCAAAGAACATTCGAGTGAGAGACAGGGCAACTCTGTTTAACTTGCTGATCGGATTAAATGGATATACGATCAGCAGCGGTGTGATCGATAAGGAATTAAATGGAGAGAATATTATCGCAGTTCCGCTTGCAGAAGAAGGCGAGATGCATATTGGGTATGTGACACATAAGAAGACGAAACCTAGCAGATTAGGGGCGATTTACTTGGAAGCGTTGAAGAGGCATGCACAATAATTTTATATATGCTTAAAGAAAGGTAGAAAACAATGGAACAACAGCAGCCAGAAAAGAAGCACAAACGAAGAGTCAGATATAAAGGGACTCATCCAAGAAGATTTGAAGAAAAATATAAAGAACTAAATCCAGAAAAATACGGAGATACGATTCAAAAAGTCATCAGTAAAGGAAGTACACCGGCAGGAATGCACATTTCTATCTGTGTAAAAGAAATTCTTGAATTTTTTGACATCCAGCCGGGACAAAAAGGATTGGATGCAACCTTAGGATATGGCGGACATACAAGAAAGATGTTAGAAAAGTTACAGGGCAAAGGTCATATCTACGCATTAGATGTAGACCCGATCGAATCTGTAAAGACAGAAAAACGTCTGCATGATGCAGGGTTTGGAGAAGATATCTTAACGATCAAGCATATTAATTTTGCTAATATTGATCAGGTAGCCGAAGAAGTTGGACCATTCGATTTCATTTTAGCCGACCTTGGCGTATCCTCCATGCAGATTGATAATCCGGAAAGAGGATTTTCTTATAAATTTGAAGGACCATTAGATTTAAGACTGAATCCAGAAAAAGGAATTTCAGCGGCAGAGCGTTTAGAAGATATCACGAAGGCTGAATTTGAAGGAATGCTCATTGAAAATGCAGATGAGCCGTATGCAAAACAGATTGCAAAAGAAACCGTTGCAACGATGAAACGAGGAAAGAAGATCAAGACAACAACGGATCTTAAAGATGTCATTGAAAGAGCATTAAACTTTTTGCCGGAAAAAGAGCGAAAAGAAGCAGTTAAAAAATCCTGCCAGAGAACATTTCAGGCTTTGCGTATTGATGTAAACAGCGAGTTTGAAGTATTAGAAGAATTATTGGAGAAACTTCCAGATGCATTAGCACCAGGTGGAAAGGTTGCGATCCTTACATTCCACTCTGGAGAAGATCGACTTGTAAAACATGCGTTTAAGTATGGGAAGAAAGTAGGAATCTACAGTGATGTAGCCAAAGATGTTATTCGTCCATCAAAAGAGGAATGTGCCCAGAACGGAAGAGCAAAATCAACAAAGATGCGCTGGGCGATCAAAGTGAAATAAAAATTAAAAGGAAGGGAAATATTAAAAAGAGGTATGCTTTTTAATATTTCCTTTTTTTCAAAAATATGAAAGAAAATGGTTTAAAATGATTGACTTTGACTGAAACTGTGTTATAATGAAGAAAAAAAGGAAACAAATGATTGATTTTGACGTTTTTAATTTTGGAAAAGGAGGATAACCTGTATGAGAATTACAGAGCTGTTGCAGGATGCAACAATTGACCTTGGTGTGAAGGTTAACAGCAAAGAAGAAGCAATTGATCATCTGGTTGATTTAATGGTCAAGGGCGGAAACATCACAGATCGCGAAGAATACAAGAAGGGCATTTTAGCAAGAGAAGCTAATGGAACAACTGGTATCGGAGGAGGGATTGCAATTCCTCATTCTAAGAACAAAGCAGTAACTAAGGCTGGTTTGGCTTCTATGACAGTACCAGACGGAGTCGATTATGAAGCAATGGATGGAGAACCATCTGACGTATTTTTTATGATCGCAGCACCAGCAGAAGGAAGCGACGTGCATTTAGAGGCATTGTCAAGATTATCTGTGATCTTAATGGATCCAGTATTTAAGGACAGTTTATTAAAGGCAACAAGCAAGGAAGAATATCTTGCATTGATTGACAAGAAAGAAACAGAAAAATTCCCAGAAGAGGCGGCGAAGGAAGAAGAGAAACCTGCTGTACAAGAAGAGAAAGCAGACGATGGAACGATCAGAGTTCTTGCAGTTACAGCATGCCCAACAGGAATCGCTCATACATTCATGGCAGCAGAATCTCTTGAGAATAAAGCAAAAGAGATGGGAATTACATTAAAAGCTGAGACAAATGGTTCAGGTGGAGCAAAGAATGTCTTAACAAAAGAAGAGATTGAAAATTGTGATGGAATCATCGTAGCAGCAGATAAGAACGTTGAGATGGCACGTTTTGATGGAAAACAGGTTCTTCAGACAAAAGTAGCGGACGGAATTAATAAACCAGAAGAACTGATCCAGACAATCTTAGATAAGAAAGCGCCAACATATCATCATTCAGGAGCAGCAGCACAAGAAGATAGTGCAGAAGGTGAAAGCGTTGGACGTCAGATTTATAAACATCTGATGAATGGTGTATCTCATATGCTGCCATTTGTAATCGGTGGAGGTATCTTGATCGCTCTTGCGTTCTTAGTAGATAATCAGGCGATCAACCCGGCAAACTTCGGTAAGAATACACCACTTGCAGCTTTACTAAAGACGATCGGTGAACAGGCATTTGGATTTATGCTTCCAATCTTAGCTGGATTTATTGCAATGAGTATTGCAGACCGACCAGGATTAGCAGTAGGTTTCGTTGGTGGAGCTTTAGCGAATGGTGGTTATACATTTGCTAATATTATGGCATATGATTCTGCCAAAGCTGTTTCCTCTGGCTTTATAGGAGCATTATTTGCAGGTTTCGTTGGTGGATATATCATGGTTTTATTAAGAAAACTATTTGATAAATTGCCAAGTGCATTAGAAGGATTAAAACCAATCTTACTATTCCCAGTTTGTGGTATTTTAGTCATGGGAGTTGTTATGATCGCAGTTAATCCAGTAGTAGGAGCGATCAATACAGGACTGAATAACTTCTTATCATCTATGAGTGGAACAAGTTCTATCCTTTTAGGAGCAGTTCTTGGAGCGATGATGTCCATTGATATGGGTGGTCCATTTAATAAAGCAGCGTATGTATTTGGTACAGCACAGTTAACAGTAGCCAATGCAGGACCAGAACAGTATGCGATCATGGCAGCTGTTATGGCCGGAGGAATGGTACCTCCACTTGCGATCGCACTTTGTACAACATTCTTCAAGAATCGTTTTACAGAGAGTGAAAGAAAATCTGGTGTTGTAAATTACATCATGGGATTATCATTCATTACAGAAGGAGCTATCCCGTTTGCAGCAGGAGATCCAATCCATATCCTGCCACCATGTATCGTAGGATCTGCAGTAGCAGGTGCGTTATCCATGGCATTTAAATGTGGACTTCCAGCACCACACGGTGGAATCTTTGTTATTGGAGTCATCACGAATCCAGTACAATACTTAATTTCTGTAGTAGTTGGTGCAGTTATTGGAATGATCGTTATGTCATTTACAAAGAAACCATTAAATAAATAAGATTGTAAATAACCATTTACAATAAATTAATTCCTCATATTTTCATAAGCAATATTTATAATAAGTAAACAGAGATTGTGAAATTTTGCAATCTCTGTTTGCTATTTTGATAAAACAATGATATACTAGATAAGATTTTAGAAATCAAAGACAGTTCATTCGTACCATCCTGTCTATAAACAAAACTAGGACTGAGAAGAAGATTTTCAGGATACAGGTACGCGTGCTTGTATCCTTTTTTTGATTGAAAATATATGTAGAAGGGAAAGAAGAAAATGTATCAGTTAACAACACATGCATCCTTTGATTCAGCTCATTTTTTATCGGGTTATGAAGGAAAATGCAGCAATATCCACGGTCACCGCTGGAAATTAGAAGTTACCGTACAAAGTGAAACATTAGAACAGACAGGGCAGATTCGAGGAATGGTTGTCGATTTTGGACAGTTAAAAGATGATATTAAAAAATTAGCAGATGAGTTTGATCATAGTCTGATCATAGAAGATGGAACATTAAAAGAGAAGACAGTAGAAGCATTGAAAGAGGAAAATTTCAAAATGATCTTCGTAGATTTTCGTCCAACTGCAGAGAGTTTTGCAAAATATTTTTATGATAGAGTGAAAGAAATCGGATATGATGTCAAGTTAGCGAAAGTTTATGAGACACCAAATAATATGGCAGCATATGGGGAGTAAATGAGATGGAAACATTTAAAGTAGTCGAAACCTTTGTAAGTATCAACGGAGAAGGAAAGAAAGCTGGTCGTCTTGCTATGTTTATCCGATTGAAAGGATGTAACTTAAACTGTTCTTACTGCGACACAACATGGGCCAATAAAAGAGATGCAAGATGTGAATTATTGACGGCACCGCAGATTGTAAAAAGGATCAAAGAAGCAGGGGTCGAACTTGTTACATTAACAGGTGGAGAGCCTCTTCTTGACGAAAATGTATCAGAATTGATCGGAAGTATCTTGATGATGCCAAAAGTTGAGATTGAGATTGAGACAAATGGAAGTGTACCGATCAGATATTATAAAGAAAGAGACAACAGATTAACAATGACAATGGATTACAAACTTCCATCCAGTAATATGGAAGAGAATATGTGCCTTGAAAATATGGAATATTTAAAACCATGGGATGTTGTTAAATTTGTTATTGGAAGCAGGGAGGATTTAAACAGGGCGAAAGAAATCATTGAACGATTCAGACTTTGTGAAAAAGCAATTGTATACTTCAGTCCTGTATTTGGTAAAATCGAACCAGAAGAAATCGTTGAATTTATGAAAGAAAACAAGCTTAACAAAGTCAGGTTCCAGATTCAGATCCATAAAGTTGTATGGGACCCTGACAAGACAGGCGTATAGGAGGAAATACTATGGCAATCGATAAAGAAGCGATCAAGGAACATGTAAGAGGTATTCTTGTTGCACTTGGAGATGATCCAAACCGTGAAGGGTTAAAAGAAACACCAGATCGTGTAGCGAAAATGTATGAAGAAGTCTTTGAAGGAATGAATTACAGCAATCATGAGATCGCTCAGATGTTTTCAAAGACATTTGAAGATGATCTAAGTGTCAAAGATCATAAAGATATGGTGATCGTAAAAGATATTGATATTTTTAGTTATTGTGAGCATCATATGGCATTAATGTATGATATGAAAGTCTCTGTGGCATATTTGCCAAAAGACAAGGTATTAGGACTTAGTAAGATCGCAAGAATCTGTGATATGGTTGGAAAACGTTTACAGCTTCAGGAAAGGATCGGAAGTGATATCGCAGAAATTATCATGGAAGTTTCAGGAAGTGAAGATGTAGCTGTTTATATTGAAGGATGTCATAGCTGCATGAGTGCAAGAGGAATCAAAAAACACAATGCCAAGACAGTGACAACAACACTTCGAGGAGCATTTGATACAGATTCCACATTAAAATGGCATTTCATGATGCAGGCAGGAAAATAAGAAAAGGAGAGAAGCAAAATGGCAAAACCAAACAAGGCCGTTGTGGTATTCAGCGGTGGACAAGACAGCACAACATGCCTTTTCTGGGCAAAGAAGAAATATGATGAAGTGATCGCGCTTTCATTTAATTATGGACAGAGACATTCAAAGGAACTCGAATGTGCAAAGAAAATCTGTAAAGAACACGGTGTAGAACATCATATTCTGGATATGGGACTGTTAAATCAGTTAGCACCAAACTCTCTTACCAGAGTGGATATGGAAGTGGATCATGAAGCACCAGAAGAAGGAACACCAAATTCATTTGTCGATGGAAGAAATATGTTATTCTTAACATTTGCAGCTGTTTTTGCAAAACAAAGAGATATTCATGTGTTAGTAACGGGTGTTTCCCAGAGTGATTTCAGTGGATATCCAGATTGCCGCCATGTTTTTATCTCATCTTTAGAAACAACATTAACACTTGCCATGGATTATGAGTTTGAAGTGATCACACCACTGATGTGGATTAACAAGAAACAGACATGGGAGATGGCTGATAAATTAGGCGTCTTTGATATTGTAAGAAATGAAACTCTGACATGTTATAATGGAGTGATGGGTGATGGATGCGGAGAATGTCCAGCATGTAAGTTGAGAAGACATGGATTAGAGGAATATTTAAAAGTCCGAGGACATAAATAAAAATATACGAAAGAGAAAAGAATCTTGTGATGGTACAAGGTTCTTTTTTGTTGTTTATATATATGAATGATGAAAGTGTCGAAAGTATAAATAGCAAAAAGCTGCAAGAAAAGTATTGATAAAATTTTAACAATGATGTACAATGTATTTGTAGCAAAACAATCGATTGAAATCGGATATTCAAATGTTGGATATATAAGAAAAGGTTCAATTTCGGTCATCCAGGTAAAGGAGATGTTAGTTATGGCAAGATTTACATTACCAAGAGATTTATACTTCGGAGAAAACGCATTAGAGACACTAAAAACAATCAAAGGAAACAAAGCAGTATTGTGCCTGGGTGGCGGGTCCATGAAACGTTTTGGATTTGTTGACAAGGTCGTTGAATATTTGAAGGAAGCAGGAATTGAGACAAAACTGATCGAAGGAATCGAACCAGATCCATCCGTAGAGACAGTTATGAAAGGTGCCAAAGTGATGCAGGAATTTGAACCAGACCTGATCATTGCAATGGGTGGAGGATCACCAATCGATGCAGCAAAGGCAATGTGGGTATTTTATGAACATCCAGAGACAACCTTTGATGATATCAAAGATCCATTTACCATTCCGCCACTTCGTAACAAAGCAACCTTTATCGCAATTCCATCAACCTCAGGAACAGCAACAGAGGTAACAGCATTCTCAGTGATCACAGATTACAGCACAGGAATCAAATACCCACTGGCTGATTTCGAGATCACACCAGATGTAGCGATCGTAGATCCATCACTTGCAGAGACAATGCCACAGACATTAACGGCACATACAGGAATGGATGCCTTAACCCATGCGATCGAAGCATATGTTGCAGGATTACATTCCCCATTCTCAGATCCATTAGCGATCCATGCGATTGAGATGATCTTTGATAACCTGAAAGCATCCTATGAAGGAGATATGCAGGCAAGAGGGAATATGCATATCGCACAGTGCTTAGCAGGAATGGCATTCTCCAATGCGTTGCTTGGAATCGTACATTCCTTGGCACATAAGACAGGAGCAGTCTTTGATACAGGACATATTCCTCATGGATGCGCCAATGCAATCTATCTTCCATATATTATTCAGTACAATGCCAAAGTCTGTGAAGACAGATTCGCAATGATCGCAAGAAAATTAGGACTTCCTGGAGTGACAGATAAAGCACTGACTTTATCACTGATCAAAGCAGTGGAAGATCTGAGAGCAAGTCTTCATATTGTATCGAATCTGAAAGATTTTGGCGTGAATGAAGAAGAATTCCTTGAGAAGAAACATATGATCGCAGAGAGAGCGGTTGGAGATGCTTGTACGGGATCTAATCCGAGAGAAACATCTGTTGAGGATATGGAGAAGATTCTGGAATGTATTTATTATGGTAAGGATGTAACATTCTAAATTTTAATTTTGTAAGTTGGCCAACTGTAGATTTTGAGTATATGATAAAAAATAAATAAACGATCGGAAGAGCAGCTAGAGAATTTTCCTCACGTTTTTTACAGATCGCTGATCCGCCGGCTTTCCTTGCGTAACTCGCCTTCAAGGGTATTCAAAACAGAAACTCTTTGAGGCTCAGACAACGCACCAAGCCGGCTGCGAATCCGTAAAAAAACGTGGCAAAATTCTAATGCTGCTCTTCCGAT
>SKEL01001034.1_pt1 | contig 26864 bp, 19 predicted proteins | sample 4826741 | NCBI WGS metagenome assembly SKEL01 (sample SAMN11008810, study PRJNA524170) | human gut metagenome | biome: Human fecal sample; material: Feces; isolation source: fecal sample from pouch patient p33 | host: Homo sapiens | place: Israel: Tel-Aviv | collected 2016-03-22
ACTACAGTCAGGGCTTCTTCTTCGGACGTCCTTGTCCTTACAAACAGTTTCACGATGACTTTGTTGCAAAATGCAGTGCCTGAAACTGCATTTCTTAAAAGCAAAAGGATGTTATATAAGTTTTAACAGAAAGAGAGGACTTTATTATGGCAAACAGATTTATTCTCAACGAAACTTCTTATCATGGTGCAGGTGCAATCAAAAGCATTGTAGATGAAGCAAAAGGACGTTCTTTTAAAAAAGCTTTTGTATGCTCTGACCCGGATTTGGTAAAATTCGGTGTTACAAAAAAGGTATTGGACGTATTAGACGGCGCCGGACTGCCTTATGAATTGTACTCTAACATTAAACCGAATCCAACGATTGAAAATGTACAGACCGGTGTAGAAGCATTCAAAGCTTCCGGCGCTGATTATATCATAGCAATCGGCGGCGGTTCTTCTATGGATACAGCTAAAGCCATCGGTATTATCATTAAAAACCCTGAATTTGCTGATGTACGCAGCTTAGAGGGCGTTGCTGATACAAAAAATAAGGCTGTTCCTATTTTTGCAGTTCCTACGACTGCCGGTACTGCTGCCGAAGTTACGATTAACTATGTTATTACTGATGCAGAAAAGAACCGTAAAATGGTGTGCGTAGACCCACATGACATTCCGGTTGTTGCCTTTATTGATCCGGATATGATGTCTTCTATGCCAAAGGGCTTAACTGCCGCAACCGGTATGGATGCCCTCACACATGCCATTGAAGGTTATATTACTGCCGGTGCATGGGAATTATCCGATATGTTCCACTTAAAGGCTATCGAAATCATTTCCCGCTCTCTGCGCGGTGCCGTTGATAACACACCGGAAGGCAGGGAAGGCATGGCACTCGGTCAGTATGTCGCAGGCATGGGCTTCTCAAACGTCGGTCTTGGTATTGTACATTCCATGGCACACCCACTCGGTGCATTATATGATACACCGCACGGTATCGCAAATGCAATTATTCTTCCGACTGTTATGGAATATAACGCAGAAGCAACCGGTGATAAGTATAAATATATCGCACAGGCTATGGGTGTGGAAGGAACTGAATCCATGACTCAGGAAGAATACCGCAAAGCTGCTGTTGATGCTGTTAAGAAGCTCGCAAAGGATGTTGGTATCCCTGAAAACTTAAAAGATATTGTAAAGAAAGAGGATATTCCTTTCCTTGCACAGTCTGCTTATGATGATGCATGCCGTCCGGGCAACCCAAAGGAAACCAGTGTTGCTGATATTACAGAACTGTATGAATCCTTAATTTAAAAGCACATATTAAAAAAGTGGCGCACTACAGCTTCTTACTGTGGTACGCCACTTTTTTAGTTCCCGGATATTATATCTTGATTATTATGTCTTTTATGCCTGGGGAAGACTGTTTTTCAGACACAGTCTTCCCCAGCCTGTCTGTGTATCAGGCACTGCTGCTCCCGCCAGCGGTTCTGCCCCTTTAATCAGATACGCCTTTAATTTTTCACCATAAAGAAATGCATCATTGCCACGCACAATGCCCCATTCCATTAAAAGTGCCGCACTGCCTGTTACAAAAGGTGTGGCATAGGACGTTCCACTCACACGTGCCATGCCGGATACCGACGGTACAAGCACATTAACACCGGGTGCTGCAAGCTCCGGCTTTACCATCAGGCTTCCACCGATTTCCACGATATAACCCCGCCCCGAAAACGGAGCCGCACTGCCCGTTCCCGCATCATACGCCCCCACTGTCACTGCTTTTGCCGCCGCAGACGGAATGGTAAATGTCGATGCACTGTCAGGGCTTGTAAATCCCGTCCCAAAGTTTAGCGCGCCCTGTGCCGGCAACCACATATCATATCGTCCGTTCCGGATAGAACGCGGAATCAGCCTGAGTTTCCACAATCCGGATTGTATATATACTGTCTGTGGAATCATATCAATATAAATTTCCTGACGAATCCTAAACGGCGAAGGTTCTCCAAAATATGTAAGCAGTTCCATATCTTCATAACGGATCCGGCTGACACGGCTATTCTCCTGAATCCGCCCCAGATTTCTGCCGGACGGTGCGATGATTTCCACGGCAATATCGTCCCAGTAATCTTTCCATATCTGGATACTGAGTCCCGTTTCATAACTGCTGACAGCAAGCTCAACCGTTTCTTCCGTATCTTCTGTCAGCGTTCCGCCTGTATGGACTGCTCCCAGCCCCTCATTGCCGCTCCCGATGCAGATAGAACATTTCCAGCTGTCTGCAATATCATTAATAAAATTTTCTATTTTATCATCCATATTAACGAACGAATTTACTTTTCAGATAGTGCACTAATCTAAGGATAAATAAAAAACAAAAACCATCCAACAATACTTATGAACGGAAAACATTCATCATGAAAAAATCAAAAACATGTCTTGCATTTTTTATTTGTTGTATTCTGTCCTTAAATATGGGAAATTGCAATGTAAAGGCAGATAATAATGTTGTTTTATCTAACAAAGCATACCTATTAAAAACCGGAATGCCACAAAAGGAAATAGAAAAGCTGGATGATGACGTCATGCAGTTCATTGTGGATGACTTAAAAAGTGGAGGTAAACATTTTGAATATATTAATTCAAAAAAACTTTTAAATCCGGCATCAACTGAATAAAGCCATAAATAAGAGGTAACTCATTATGAAAAAAATCAAATTTTTATTTTTCACCCTGTTATTCTGTTTTTCTGTTCCAGTCAAAGCAGACACTGCATTCGAAAATGACGATACGGTATTGTGCTCTTTTTTAAAAGAAAACGTACCGGAAAATGCTTCGCCAATAGAATCCAGTTTAGAAAACGAGTATCGAAAAACTTCTTCCAAACCTATCGATTTCTATTTTTTTAAACGATCTGAAAAGACAAAAAGTTTCCAAGATCTGTATGCCGCAAATGTACTCACCTATCAGGAAAAATCAGATCGTTCTTTGTTATATCAGACAGTTTTCGATTTTCAAAATATAACCCAGGTAAGAACTGCGAAAGAAGACTTTATCCGTCTGGAGACAGATCCACTGATGTATCTTTTTGAATTAGAAAAAGCAGAATTGTGGACTCGGAACAGCACGGAAGAACCCTGGACGCTGGAACGGAAAATCACAACGCCTGGAAATCCAGATTTTTATCTTCCTTATAGCCAGTTTTCTTCTGATAAAAAATATTTTCGAATTCTGGCATCTTTTTCCTGGAGCCCGAGCCCTGCTGAGGAAAGCGAAGTTTCTTCGCCAGAATATCATTGCATTTATACCTCTGTGTATCCGGTATATCAGATTCCGGTGAAAGTACTCGTTTTGATATGCGGAGGCGCAGCTTTCTTCTTTCTCTACCGGAGACACAAAAAAAATCATATCTCCCAAAAAGATGTTCCGTAAGCTGCGCCTTTTCAACATGTTTTCGTCACTGTTCAGAGCCAACTTCCAAAATGCTACGCATCTCATCGGTGTGGCTTTATCTGCTTTTCATCGCATCCCGAATCCGCTCCAGTGCCTCGGTCAGGGTTGCGCGCGGGCAGGCGATGTTGATCCGCTGGAAGCCGCGACCGCAGTCTCCGAAGATCTTGCCGCTGTCGAGCCACAGCTTCGCCTTGTTGATGATCAGGTCTTCCAGTTCGTCGACAGAAAGCCCCGTCTTGCGGAAATCGAGCCATACGAGATATGTTCCCTCCAGATCGATCATCTTCACGCCCGGAAGCTGCTCCTCCACATACTGCCTTGTAAATTCTGCATTTGCCTTCACATAGGAAAGCATTGCCTCATACCACTCCTCGCCCTTATTATATGCCGTCTCGCATGCCACCAGACCCATCACACCAAGCTGGCTCGTTCCGGCTGCATCGAGCTGTTTCCGGAATTTCGCACGGAGTTCCGGGTTGGCGATAAAGATGTTTGACATCATCATACTTGCCAGATTGAATGTCTTACTCGGCGCGGTGCAGGTGATCGTGATGTCCTCGTACTCTTTTTTGATCGCAGCAAACACCTGATGCTCGCCCTTAAAAATGAAATCTCCATGGATCTCATCACTTACAACGGTCACGCCGTACTGCACGCAGAGATCGCCGATCGCCGTCAGCTCCTCTTTCGTCCAGACTCTTCCGACCGGATTGTGCGGATTGCAGAGGAAAAAGAGCTTTACGTTTTCAGCTTTCAGCTTCTCCTCGAAATCCGCCACTTCCATGTGATAGCGGTTATCATCGCCGAGCACCAGCGTGCTGCTGACAACTCTTCTGCCGTTATCCGCAATGACTTCCGAAAATGGATAGTAAACCGGTGACTGGATCAGCACGGCATCCCCAGGCGCGGTGTAAGCTTTGACTGCCATCGCAAGTGCAAACACAACGCCTGGCGTTTTGATCAGCCATTCTTCTTTCGGCTCCCAGTTGTGATGGCGTTTCATCCATCCCGCAACTGCCTCAAAATACGGAGTCTGCGCATCGCTGTAGCCGTAAATGCCCATTTTTGCACGCTCCACCAGCGCATCCTCGATGTAGGAGGATGTCTCAAAGTCCATGTCCGCCACCCACAGCGGCAGCACGTCGGCTGGCATACCGCGTTTTACTGCGAAGTCATATTTTAAACAGTCTGTATTTTTTCGGTTGATGATTCTGTCAAAATCAAGATTTCTTTCCGTCATTTTTCTCTTCCTCAATTTCTGCAAAAACCTTCTCGAGCTCGCCGATCAGGTCCTCGATATTTTCAATTCCGACGGAAAAGCGAAGCGTACTCTCCGTAATTCCGTTCCTCTCACGGATTTCCTTCGGCACATCGGCATGTGTCTGGGTTGTCGGATATGTAACAAGTGTTTCCACACCGCCAAGACTCTCCGCAAAACGGATCATCCTTACTTTCTCCAGGATCGCAAGCGCAAACGCTTTGCTTTCCAGCTCGATGGTAAGCATCGCACCGAAACCTCTCGCCTGTTTTTTCATAAGCTCGTGCCCCGGGTGATCCGGCAGTCCCGGATAGATCACTTTCGTAACAGCCTTCTGCTGCTGCAGCCATGTGGCAATCTGTTTTGCATTCTCCTGGGAGCGTTCCATACGGATACCTAAGGTTTTCATGCCGCGCAGTACCAGCCAGCAGTCAAACGGAGCAAGGCCTGCACCTGTTGTCTTGATCAGGAAACGCAGTTTTTCCTGAATATCTTCGCGGTTCGTCACGATAAAGCCTGCCAGTGTATCGTTGTGGCCACTCAGGTATTTCGTGCCGCTGTGAATCACAACGTCCGCGCCGAGATCGAGCGGGTTCTGGAAGTACGGGGACATAAAGGTGTTGTCCACAATCAGAATCAGGTTGTGGCGTTTTGCGATATCTGCCATCTTTCTGATATCGGTTACGTTCATCATCGGGTTCGTCGGGGTCTCGATGTAGATGGCTTTTGTATTTTCTTTCACATAGCTTTCCACGTCATCACGGCAGCAGTCAATGCCGGAAAATTCGACGCCGTTTTTCTCGTTCACATGGTGGAACAGACGAATGCTTCCGCCGTACAAATCGGAATCCGCAATGATGTGGTCTCCCGGGTGGAACAGCTCCATCAGAAGTGAGATCGCTGCCATGCCGGAGCTTAATGCAAACGCATCAATTCCGTTTTCCAGCACAGCCACCATTTTTTCCAAATGCTCTCTGGTCGGGTTCTGCAGTCTGCTGTAATCAAAACCGGTGCTCTGTCCTACGCCCGGATGTGCATACGTTGCAGTCTGATAAATCGGGTAACTGAGTGCACCGTAGTGGTTACACTGTCCTTCGTCTTCTTCTAAATGGATACATTTTGTGTCAATTCCTCTTGCCATATGAATTATCTCCTGTTATTTTGCAAATTTATGTAACTGTTCAGAGCTCCATCTCGATATTGCTTTTCGCTATATAAAATTCCAGAAAAACCGCTCCTTCATACCCAAACACTTCGCAGGACAATCGTTGCGGAATAGCTTCTTTATTTCCATATTAATTTGATAGGTTTTATGATATGCCTTATCATAACAGAAAATGTGGCTTTTGTATATTCCCTTTTTTCTTGCACTCGTTATAGGTTTTTTCTATATCTCATTTCAGAATGAGAAAGAAAGAATCCTGCTCGGAGGACTTTTTGCTTTACAGAAAAAGTCAATAAAGTTTCCTGCAAAGTAAAAGACGGCAGTCAGAAGATTTCTCTTTGGCTGCCGCCCTGTTACTATCTGCTATTTTTTCCGACCGTTGAAATCTCAGATGAGTTCCGCACAGATCGGATCATGATCGGAAAGACACACGCCGTCTTTCTGATCCGTCCATTTTTCTACCTTCCGGCATTCCCAGTCTCCCTTGAGAATGATGTAGTCAATCGAGCACTGCGGATCGTTCGGATCGTCTCTGTGGAAATTGTGGAACGTAATACCGATTCCTTCCGTCGCATTCACAAGACCGGCAGTTTCCCTCAGCGGTTTCATCTCTTTGCTGTCCGGCTCGGCATTGAAGTCGCCGCTAAGAATCACCGGCACATCGGCAAATGCTTTCTCTGCTCTCAGATGTGCGAGAATCTGCTCCAGGCCAAGCTTTCTCGCCCCGGCGCACTCGTGATCCAGATGGGTGTTGATGACGCGGAACACTTTTCCGGTCTCCATATCCTCAAATACCACATCCGTCGCAGTACGCGGGCACATACTCTGTACCGGATAGCGGGATCCCGGCACGTACGGTGTCGGTGACAGCCAGAAGGTTTCCAGGCTCACACTCTGAAAACGTTCTTTCCGATAGGCAATGATCATTGCCTCGCCGGTCAGATCCTTTTCTCTTCCACATCCGACAATGTAATATTCCGTCAGATTTTCCTTCAGCCAGGCAGCCACATGCGGCAGTACCTCCTGAAAACCGATGATATCCGGCTTTTCCTGTCTGATTTTTTCCAGAATCAGCGGTCTGCGGTAGATAAAATTATTGGCTCCATCCTGGCCAAAATCACAGCGAATATTAAATGTTACAAATTTCATGGTAAAACCCTCCTTTTATTTGTTTTCCTAACCCTTATTTTTGCTGGAAAGCGCTGTGCTTTCTTTTCTTTTTCTTCGTATTCACACGGCGCAGACACGCATAGCGCAGCTTCAGCCGCATTTTCCAGCTGCAGCCCGGTACCGGCTCCATCAGCTTTTCCAGAAAATGGTTCAGCGTACGTTCCTCATAAGGAGACAGCAGAATCTCACCGTAGATATGTTTCTCAATCAGATGGCAGACACGCGTATATTCGCCTGGCTCGACCGCCGGAAATCTGCGGGCGAGTTCTGCATCGGTTGCTGCTGTTTCCCAGCCAAGACCGGCATCTATGCCCCACAGACAAAGATACTGGTAAATTCTTGCTTCCGTTCTTCGGATCCGCCTGCCCGGCCGCTCCTTCTGCTGTTTCTTTGCCGCCGGTCCAAGGCAGATGATCCGCGCCGCCTCCGCCGCAATCACAAGCAGCGTCAGCAGAATCAGAAGCACGCCAATCAGCCCGAGAAGAAACAGCGAAACACTGCGCAGTACCGGAAGAACGGCTTCGCCTGCCTTGCTCTTTCGGTTTTCCACACCGGTAATCTGCTCCGCCGACAGCGAATTGTTCTCCAGCACCACATTCTTCTGTACAGAATCTGGACTTCCGACCATTCTCTGAAGAGATGCAACATTATAATAGTACCCCGGTGTCACATCCGCCGGAAGCCATCCGATGCCGTCGAAGTAAATCTCCACCCACGCATGGGCATCGTTTCCGGTCAGCTCCGCCTGGCCTTTTTCCCCTGTCGGAGCCGATTCCGAAAGAAAATATCCTTCCACATACCGTGCCGGAATGCCCTTCGCACGGAGCGCCTCCACTGCGGTCGACGCATACAGCATCGCATTTCCTTCCTTTGACTCATCCAGGAACCAGAATACCGGATCCTCGTCTTCCGGAATCGCTCCCGGATTTTCGCTGTACGTTACGCGGCTCTCCAGCACCTTTCGGATCCGTCCAAGCGCACTGTAGATGCCGTCTGTTTCCGATGGATCCTCTTCCCAGAAAACTTCCTGCATTTTATCGTACATCGTCTGGTCAACTGCCGTGTAATGGTCGTAAACAAACGTACGGTAAACGGACTCCGCCTCGCTGTACGTTTTCTGCTCCTCCGTTTCCGGGTTTTCCACCCAGGAACCGGCCACAACAAGCTCCGCCGGACGGGAGGATGACACCTCTGTCATACCGTAGTTCTGTTTTCCAAACAGGCCTTTTGCGTCCAGAAACTGATCTTTTTTCTCCGATGCCGCGCCGCTGGTTGTGATCTTTTTCAGCGAAGCAGGCGCATAAATGTAGTAGCGCGATGCTCCCGTATTTTCCACATAAACCCGGTTCGCTTCCGGCTTATCTTCCTCATCCCCGAGTGCATAATACTGCGCCGTCTGTGTCAGCGGATCAAAGTTCTTTTTCGCCAGCCATTCCAGCATGCCCGACGATGTACCGCGGTACGATTCGCCGGAAAGCGGCTCCCATACGCCATTCGCATACGTTCCGCCGACATAACCCTTAAAATACAGATTTTTCTTCTGTTCGGAACGGATCGCCAGCACCGGTTCCTCTCCCGCATGGAGCGTGTCTGCTTCATACAGATTTCCTTCCGGCAGTCCGTCCTTTCCATACCGAATCTCATAGATCTTCTGTTTCGTATCGCCCAGAAGCTGTGTGAAAAACGGAATCCTTTCCTGCGGCAGCAGTATTGCCGGAAGCAGGAAAACCAGAAGGCAGGCCAGCAGTCCTGCACAGTTGCTCTTCCACTGCGCATGTGACTTGCTTCCAAGCCCGAGGCCGATCATTCCTGCACTTAAGAATGCTGCCGATACCGGATGGAATACATCTAAGAGAAGCGGAATCAGAATGCCGGCTGCACAGGTCAGAGAACCCAGGGTGCGGTGCTTTCTTTTCAGCAGCATCCAGAGAACTTCTATCACAAGCACGGATACAACAAGTGTGACCGCCCAGATTTCACGGATTCCTGCGATAGCCGTGTACGCTGCCGTGCCGCCGTCACGCGCTGCACTCCACCGTTCCGCCGTAATCCGCCAGAAGCCCTGCAGGCCGCGGATGCTCTGCGGGATTCCGGCAAGCAGCCACACCACCGCAAAGGAAATGATCTGGATTCCATCGCTTCTTTTCTTTTTCTGTTTTAATACCTCTGCCGCACAGCAGCAGAGCATGCCGAACGCAAGTCCGATCAGCAGTACCAGGTGTCCCGGCGCTGCATCACCCCAGATGTTCTGCAGCATTTCCATGATTCCAAATGCAATAAAAAATACCGGAATGACCGCTGTGACACCGGTCAGTTTTGTTCCCTTCGGAAGGATTTCCAGTGTGGGAATCTGTTGTTTTTGATTGTTCCAATTCTTCATACTGGCTCCTAGCATATGATTCTCTCGCATTCCCCGGCCTCCCATCTGCTGGGGAGTTCCAGACGCTCGCACGTTCCGGCCGTGCTGGTTTTGATGTGTTCCGTTTCCGTTGCCGCAAGCACTGTAACATCGATTTTTCCGTTCAGTGCGCCAGGATTCGGCATATCATCACCGGCTGCAAACAGAATCAGTTTTGTGAAGCGCTCTTCCATATGATTCATTTCAAAATAGCGGAGTCCCGTGCCGCTCATTTCCTGTACCGGCACACTGAGCCACAGTGCGATGAGCTGCTGAAATGCACTGCGGTTTCTGACTTCCTCTATTTTCAGGCCCTGCGGCGTCGGAAATGCAAAGCCGAAGACCGTATTCTGCCGCAGCAGTTCCTCGCCGATTGCGACCGTATAGCCGATCGCTGCGTTGATCTGCTCCGCCGCGTGCTTCTGTTTCAGCTGATTTTGTCCGAAATCCGGCAGCAGCACAGTATTGTAATGCGCAGGATCACTCGCCTGACGCAGGATCAGGCTGTCTGTCTTGCTCGATAGTTTCCAGTGAATCGATCGGATGTCATCTCCCGGCGTATAATCCCGGATATCAAACATTTCACTTGGATCGCTTCCCTTTCGGTTCTGAACCATTCCGGTGTAATTGGGAATACCGGCCGCCGTGCGGGAAAGCTGCACCTGAAGCCGGCGGTGTTTCGGATAAACGACGGCGCTCGCAAGTTCCAGCGTATCAATCTCCGTGCAGAACAGTCTTAAAAAGTCATACGCCCTGATCTGGCTGCATGTAACCTCAATTTCTCCGCAGAGCGGAATCGTTTCTTTCATCGCAAAACAATTGGCCCGGCCCGACAGCGGCAGGATCAGTCTCGTCTGCTCTGTCGTCTGGAACATTTCATTCTGGATGGCGAGGTCCATCTGGATACAGCGCAGAAACCACGGACTCTTCTGCGTTCTGACCGTAATTTCAAGCGGAAGCTCTTCGCCTCCGCGCACGCCTTTTCCGACCTTCAGCCTCACTTCCAGATCCCGGCATTCCTGATGCATGCCGATACCGACGACAAGTGCAATCAGGATCAGGGCAGTGCCCGCATAAAGAAGGAACGGCTCACTGAAGAAAAAGACAAACAGGAACATCGCACCCGCCGTGAGGATATATCCCAGTCGATTTTTCCACATAGCGGTTTACCTCTCTGCTTCCGGTCTTACCTTCATCATGATCTCCTCGAGAAGTGCTCTCGCTGTCAGGCCGTCGACCTGTGCCTGCGGACGGAGAACGAGACGGTGTGCGCAGACATCACAGAAGATTCTCTGAACATCCTCCGGCACGACGTAGTTGCGCTCCCGAAGAACCGCTCCCGCACATGCCATACGCACCAGCGCCTGAACGCCTCGCGGAGAAATACCAAGCTCGATCAGCGGATGGTTTCTCGTCGCTTCACAGAGACGGATCGCATAGCTTAAAACAGCGTCCGTCATCTTGACAGAACTCAGGTAATCTCTTACTTCCATAATATTCTGCGCTGTCGTTACCTCGCGCAGATCGGCAAGCGGATTGCTGTACTTCTGAGAGTGAATGATCTTCATCTGGTTTTCCAGGCTCGGATAGCCGATGGAAAGGCAGACCATGAAACGATCCAGCTGGGATTCCGGCAGCGGCTGTGTTCCGGCAAAACCGAGCGGGTTCTGTGTTGCGATGCAGATGAACGGTTCCGGCAGCATATGCGTTACGCCGTCCACACTGATCGTATGCTCCTCAAGCACCTCAAGAAGCGCCGACTGTGTTTTCGGTGAGGTACGGTTGATCTCATCCGCCAGAAGAAGCTGGCAGTTGGCAGCTCCGTCGCGGTACTCGAACTGGTTTGTCTCGCGGTTGAACATGTTAAAACCGGTGATGTCTGACGGAAGCGTGTCGGTGGTGAACTGGATTCGTTTGTGGGAAAGTCCCAGCACTTTGGAAAAGGCGACAGCCAGTGTCGTTTTTCCGACGCCCGGGCAGTCCTCCAAAAGGACGTGTCCGCCGGCGTAGATGGTCATCAGTACCTTTTCTACAATTTCATTTTTTCCGATAAAGGCCTTGTTGACCTCTGCAATAATCTGTCTGGACTGCTCCACTATCATTCCTGTACTTCCTCCTCATCTGCGCTTTCTGGTTCGGACTGCACTGCCGTCTCTGCTTCTGTTTCTGTTTCCGCAGACCCTGACTCCGATGCGCTCTCTGTTTTTTCTTCTGATTCCGGCGTTTCTTCTATGGTATCTGTAGTGTCAGTTGTGTCTGTCGTATCTGTGCTGTCATCCGGAACGGCTGTGTCATCACTGTCAGCTCCATCGTCATCTGTTTCTGGTGTCTGATCCGGCTCTTCCGATCCCGAAACCGCGGAATCTGCGCCGCCGTTTTCTTCTGCCGTCTTTGAAGTCTCCAACAGGCCCGGCAGTTCTCCGGCCAGCTCGGAGGCATCCGAAATCGGGTCGAGATCCATCATCACACGCAGGCGGTTTTCCACGGCAAGCAGCCGTTTTCCGGTCTCCTCATACACTTCCAGATCTGTCGGCTCTTTGCCGTCCACGGAAAGCTCCGCACGGATATCCGCCAGCATCTCATCCAGATTAGCATAGCCTGCCATCGGGTACATCCAGGCGTTGATATAATCATTCTCGGCATCGAATGCCACCATAATCTGAATCTTACTCTCATCATCGCCGAAGCGGAACGGTTCTTCTTTCGACCATCCCATCAGCTCCATCGGTGTGCCGCTCTCAAAATAAATATAGAAACGATTGTTTTTCGCTCCGTTAAATGCATTGGTCGAAAGACCGGCAATGTAATCCGGCACAATCACGCCCTGCAGGTCTGCGCAGGAACGGAACATTCCTGTTCCAATGTAATCCGGGTACCAGCCGTCCGGCAGATCCAGATCCGGTCCGGACAGGTAAACAAATTCCGTAGAGGACGGTGCACCGATCATCGTGATCATATCGTAATTCACGCGGTACGGATAAAAACCGGTCGGCTCGGAAACCGTCTCGATACCGAGCGTTCTGCGGATGCAGTTTTCCTTCTTCATCAGGGTTTCCTTCAGAATCTGATCGACCGTTTCATCCGCCGGGAACTCCCAGGTCTCCCAGTTCATGTTGTTCCACTGAATATCAGTCCACATGTTCTGATAAGCGGAATCATCCCCGAAATCGTAATAGCCCGCATACAGATAACGCCACTCTTTGATATAGTTTTCCTCAGAGCCCTCCGGCACATTGAGCCGTAGCCGTTCGGACTCTTCTTCCTGCGTCCAGTTATAGTTGAACTGGAATCCCATACTGCCGTAGATACCGGTCTGCGGTGCATAGTAATCAGAAAGCGTAATTTCAGAAAGTTCATCACAACCCGTAAACATTCCTGCAAAGATGGTCGATGTTTCTCCCATATTTCCAAACGAAGCACTGCGCAGGCTGCTGCAGTTTTCAAATGCTGCCTCGTCGAGGCAAACCGACACGCCAGGTGCTTCCACACTTTCCAGTTTTGTGCATCCGGCAAATGCATACGATCCAATATAAGAATTCTCATTCAGTACAAGATCTCCGCCGATCTCGGAAGCCTGGAACGCTCCCGCATCGATAGCCCAGAGATTCGGGCTCGCTGCCCAGTTGACGCTGTAGGAACCATGGTAAGCGAAGGTTTCCGCAAACGCGCGGCGGAAAATCTCAATCGTTGTATCCGGCAGCTCCAGCGTATCCGACAGAATCAAACCGGAACGGAGTGCCAGCCACATGCCGGACTCTTCATTGGTTCCGTAAAGAACACGGGTATTTTCCCCGACCGTCGCCACATCGTAGCCTGTTACGTTCGAATCCTCCGTAAAGCTGAGCGCCGTATCCGGATAGCCTTCGGAATTTGTCGGCACATAAAAATACGAGGTTCCATACGAATCGACAATCTCCGGGCTGTATCCCTCTGCCGTCGTACACTCCATGGCATTGAATGCGGCAAAACGGATCGATGTACAGCCGTCCAGCGCCTGGTTTCCGATCGAAATCGTATCGGTGCTCCGGCTTAAGATGCCCTGCAGCGACGTACAGTTGTAAAATGCCTGATAGCCGATCGATTTTACGCTCTCCGGCAGCGTAACCCACTGCAGACCCGTGCAGTTTGCAAACGCTGCATCGCCGATCGCGGTAATCTGCACTTCCGTGCCGTCCTCCGCCGTCACAGCACCGTCAAACGCTGTCACATCCGAAGGTGCGCTGATCAGCTCGCCGGTCACAATGCCGTCCTGCTCCGTTCTCGCATAATGGTATCCCTCTTTCGAGATGCCGACGAGTTCCAGCGTAATCTCTTTTTCTGCGCCGGCCGCCCGGAGCTGTTCTTTCAGCACGCGGTACTGTGTCATCGTATAACAGCGCACCGTCTCGATGCCGCTCTTTGCCAGTGCATCTGCTTCCAGGGATACCGCTGTACCGCTCTGCGGCAGAATCAGCGTGGTAATATTCGGGGTATTGGCAAAGGCAAAATCACCAATCACATTAACATCATTCGAGAGCTGGATGCTCGTTCTGTCTGCCTTTAATACGCGGCGCAGCACTCCATCGCTGCTGACGATCGTATCGTCTTTTACAGTATAAGTCACATCCGGCTCTTCCTCGGATGCCACGCAGTTGTCCACGCCTTTTGCAAGTACGGCGCTGTACGTCTGCAGAAATTCCTCCAGCATCTCATCCTTTACGATGATTTTGCAGTGATTCAGGTATTCGTAATTGGCACTCGGAAGATCCTCAATCTCATCTGCTTCCAGATGCAGCTCCTTAATCTGATTCTCGGCGCTGATGCGGATTTTCGTGACCTCTTTCGCAGCGGTCACTTTTTCTGCGTCATACGGGATTCCGATCAGCTCTGTGCCTGCTTTATTGGTCAGAATGCCTGCTTCATTCGACGCATATACCGGATTGTTTTCATCCACCTGATATCCCTTGTCCACACGGAGTCCGTCATTCAGCGTATCGATGTAGTACACGGTATCCGGCACAGCCAGATAGTCGGCGGCAAGACCGGAATCCGGGTCAATGTTGATCGCCTGCACGTATTCCGGAACCGTCAGGGTCTCGCAGCGGTGCTTCTCTTTCCAGCCGCTTCCGGAAACTGCCGCCAGGGAAGAAAAGCCACTTTCCTGATAATCGGTCAGCGTCTGCAGGTAGGCAAGATTGCTGTAATCATCGCCGACTTCCATATCCTCCGACATCCAGAAATGCTGCATCTGTACCGTATAGTGGGAATCCAGAGAAACCATCTCTTCCGGCTCGAGAATATGGCGTCCGTCTGTGGGATAATAAAACCACGGAACAAGCTCGCCGTCCTCCGCCCAGCCTGGAAACAGGCTCGTAAGCTGCGTATCATTTCCAAGCAGATACAACTGATACAGAAACAGATTCATCTTCTGTCCGCTCTCCGGATGCTGTTCCTCATTCAGAATTTTGCTCGTATCAAGAACCGTTTCTCCCTCCTGCACTGTCTCAGAAAGAATGAAAACGCGGTTTGGCGCGACAAAATATTTAATTTTTCTCTCACTCCACTTCTCATCCTCCGTGGAAAAACGATACTGTACCCGGATCATCATCTGCGCAATGCTCGCATCGCCGGACGGAATGGTAACTGGGAAATCGCTGGTCCAGGTCTCGCCGCCGTCAAAGGAAAGGGCATCGATGCGGATATATTTGTCCAGATCGTCTGCACCCCAGACATACCGTGTTCCATCGCTTCCAATCACATACGTATCCAGTCCGTTGTAAATCTGCTCCTGGTCAACGGTCTGACCGCAGTAGAACGTGCCTGCGCCTCCTCCGATCTGCTGATTGATCAAAACACTGCCGCCGTCAGCTTCTGCTTCATTTGGCTGCCTGGAAGGCGTGACACCGTCCTGATACGGCTTTGTCGTTGTTCCGGTGATGAGGCCGTCGCTTGGCTGCCCCTTCGAGGTCGTCGGATCCTTTACCGTGTTGGAAGGCCGCATCGGCTGCACCGGTGTCTCAGTCGGTGCCGGCGTGATGATCGGTTCTTCCGGTGTCTCGGTCGGATTCGGGAGAATTCCCGGCGTTACACTCGGCGCCGGTGTCACAGACGGCATGAGCGGATCCTGCGTTCCGCTGCTGGACGGTGTTGTGGTTCCATTCCTGTCTCCATCTGTGTTTCCATTCGTATTTCCATTATTGTTTCCCGCCGGGATCGTTCCATCGTTTCCGCGGATCGTCACGTCCGCATCACTTGGATTTTCTGTCACATGGTACGTCTCATCCGGCTGATTCTGCAGTTCCGTCGTCGGTGCACCATCGGATTTCTTTGTTTCCTCTCCGTTCTGCTCCTCATCGATTCCGACAGTCGTCTCGTTCCCTGTCTCCTGCTGAACTTTCTGATCTTCAAAGAGATAATCCGCCTGGTTCTGCAGATCGGCTCCCTGATTCTGTTCGCTGTTTTTCTGCTGCAGCAGACGGCTCTCCTCATCGGAAGCGGAATCCTGGTGCTCCAGCGCATTTTCATCGTTCTCAAACACGACCTTATTTGCCTGGAAATCCTTTCTTCCGTCGGTCGGTGTAAATTCCATCCCCTGTTTATAGGCAGAAACCATGGCTACCGTTCCTGCCGCAATCACCGGAACCGCCGCAATGGCGATTCCTGCTTTTTTCTTATCAATCTTTTTCATTATCTACCCATGCTTTTCTCTGAGAAAACCTCCTACACTGCGCTGCAGTGCTTCAAAGTCAACCGGTTTTGTATAATGTCCATTCATGCCGCTCTCGATGGAAAGCCGTTCGTCCTCGGTGAACGCATCGGCGGAGAGCGCAAAGATCAGGATGCTTCCGGCATCCGGCCGGTCCAGTGCACGGATCGTTCTGGCTGCCTTCCGGCCGTCCATCACCGGCATCTGCACATCCATCAGGATAAAGTCGTAATAGTTTTCCGGATGGGATGCAAATTTGTCGACAGCAATCTGGCCGTTTTCTGCCACATCGACCTCGGCTCCCATCTCATTTAAAAATTCCACAGCAACGATGGCATTGATCTCGTTGTCCTCCGCCATCAGGATGCGGCGGCCGCGGAATACATTTTCGTTTTCTTCTTTCTGGCCGGCTCCGCCGTTTCCTGTGGCTGCCGCTGCAGGCGCTGCTGCCTCCTCCGGCTCAGCGACCGGCAGACCGATAAACACCGTGAAGTCCGAACCCTCGCCCTGCTTGCTCTTTACGATAATCTCGCCGCCCATCAGCCGCACAAGATTGTCGGTGATTGCCATACCAAGGCCGCTTCCGCCGTACTCCTTGGTGATGTGCTCACCCTCCTGCTCAAACGGCCGGAAAATGCGGCTGATGAATTCGGTTTTCATACCGATTCCGGTGTCGTGTACGCAGATCATCAGATCGGCTTTTCCGTTCTGGAGCATCATCTGGCGGAAGGTTACGGTGATTTCGCCCTCTTTTGTAAATTTCACGGCATTGGACAGAAAGTTGATGATAACCTGGCTCAGGCGGAGTTCATCGCCCTTGACGTAATCGACGGTCATATCCTCAAATTTGACTTCGTAGTGAACGCTGCGTGCCTCCAGCGTTTTGGCAAACATGTCGTAGAGATGCTCACCCAGTTTTTTGAGGCTGAACGCTTTGCACTCCAGTTCCACTTTTCCAGCCTCGATCCTCGACATATCGAGAATGTCGTTGATGAGGGAAAGCAGATGGTCGGAAAGCTCTCCGGCCTTTGTCAGATACTGCATCGCCGGATTCTGCGGAGCGAGTTTTCCGCGCGCTAATGCCAGCATACCCATGATACCGTTCATCGGGGTACGGATTTCATGCGACATCTGGGAGAGGAACGTTGTCTTTGAACGGCTCTCCTCCTGTGCCAGAAGAAGTTCTCTCTGGTATTCTTTTTCTTTCTCATAGTGCGCGGTAATATCCTGGAAAGAAAACAGATCGTATTTTCCATTTCCGCAGCGTGTGATCCGTGTCTGGAAGCGGTTGCCGTTTTTATGCAGAATCTCTAAGGTAAATGGCTCTGCCCCGTCCCATGCAAGATATTTGCTCCACAGATGGTTTCCTTCGCGGATATCCATTGCCATATTCCGAAGGCAGGTCACATCCTCCTGAAGTTTCTGCAGGGTCACGCCGATCGTCTCTTCAATATTTTCGGTCAGGTAAACCGGCATTTTGTCCGCGGTGCGCAGCATCAGCCACGCCTCCCCCTCTTCTTTTCCGATTTCATCGAGGAAAACGCGCTCTGCTCCGCCAAAGGATGGCCGCTTTTCTTTTTTCCGTTTCCGCTGCAGTCCCGTTCCAAGCAGTACGACTGCGGCGATTCCTTCCACACAGCCGACTGCAATCAGCGGCAGATTTCCGCCGAACACAGCCAGAAGATCCGTTATTTCTTTTATCATCATTTTGCCTTTCTGTTGGCCGGAACAATGGAACCTGCAAGCGCGGAAGTCCTTTTCCCTAACCGTAAAAACCCTTGTAATTTTTAGTCATATACAATAAATTATATCTCTTATGTCGAAAAGTGTCTACTATAATTATGTATTTCTGTGACTGTCTTTCACGGATATTTTCTTTCACTTGTTTTTCTGTTGCTCCTTCCTCCATTTTTGCTCTGCCTTAACTTCTAAAGACCATCCCAGAAAAACGCAAGTATTTTTAGTACTCCAGATACGCCCCTTTCATCGGGCTTGCTGCGTGGAGGCTGAAAAGACGGAGTACACCTTTTTTGTATTTCGGCTCGCGCGGTTTCCAGTTTTGGCGGCGTTCTTTTAAGATCGCATCGATTTCTTCCATGGACTTGCGCTCACCGGCGATTCCGATGATGTTAAGTTTTCGTTCCTTCACATCAATCTCAATCAAATCCCCTTCCTCGACGAGTGCGATCGGGCCGCCGTCTACAGCTTCGGGACTGCAGTGGCCGATGACCGGGCCGGTGGAGGCGCCGGAGAAACGGCCGGCGGTGATAAGCGCGATGCTCTTTCCAAGCTCTTTGTCGCTGCTGATTGCCTCGGAAGTATAGAACATCTCCGGCATACCGCTGCCTTTCGGGCCTTCGTAGCGGATGAAGACGGCGTCGCCTTTCTGAACCTTATGTTTCAGCACGGCATCGAGGCACTCCTCCTCGCTGTCGACCGGTCGGGCACGGAGGACGGCGTGGAACATTTCTTTCGGGCAGGCCGTGTGCTTGATGACGGCTCCCTCCGGCGCAAGGTTTCCGCGCAGAACAGCGATGCTGCCGTCCGTTCCGATCGCCCTGTCATACGGGCGGATAATATCTTCTTTTGTAATCGAAGTTCCATACCGCTCATTAAATTTTGCGAGCCATCCGCTGCACTTCTCATAAAATCCATTTTCCCGAAGCTCCGCCAGATTTTCACCCAGTGTCTTTCCGGTCACTGTCATCACATCGAGATGCAGATGATCTTTGATTTCTTCTATAATCGCCGGAACGCCGCCCGCATAATAGAAGCACTCTGCCGGCCATCTTCCTGCCGGGCGGACATCGAGCAGATACCGCGCATTGCGGTGCAGACGATCGAATGTGTCGCCGGTGATCTCGATGCCGAACTCATGCGCAATGGCCGGGATGTGCAGCAGGCAGTTTGTGCTTCCCGAAATTGCCGCGTGGACAAGAATCGCATTCTCAAAACTCTCTTTCGTCACAAGATCGCTTGGCCGCATATGCTCCATCTGTGCCAGTTTTACCGCCTGGCGGCCTGCCTCCCGTGCATATGCCAGAAGATCCGGGCTTGTCGCCGGCATCAGAGCGCTTCCAGGCAGGGCAAGGCCGAGTGCCTCCGCCATGATCTGCATCGTGGATGCCGTTCCGATAAACGAACAGGCACCGCAGCTCGGGCAGGCATTGCATTTCGCCCAGTCGAGCTTCTCCTCGTCGAGCTCACCGCGCTCAAATTTTGCGCTGTACATGCCAAGCTGCTCCAGTGTCAGCATCTCCGGTCCCGCATTCATCGTTCCGCCCGGCACAACAACCGCCGGAATATCGACACGCGCAAGGCCGATCAGATTGCCCGGCATACCCTTGTCGCAGCTCGACAGATAGACGCCGCCGTCAAACGGTGTCGCATTCGCGTGGATCTCGATCATATTGGCGATCATCTCGCGGCTCGCAAGACTGTAGTTGATGCCGTCCGTTCCCTGGCTCTCGCCGTCACAGATGTCGGTGCAGAAATACCGCGCCCCGAAGCCCCCCGCTTCCGCAACGCCTTTCCGCACTTCCTCGACCAGCAGATTTAAGTGGCCGCTTCCCGGGTGGCTGTCCCCGTACGTACTCTCCACCATAATCTGCGGTTTTTCAAGATCCTCTTTTTTCCATCCTGTTCCAATCCGGAGCGGATCCATCTCCGGTGCAAGTTTCCGCATTTCCTGACTCTTCAGCATTTCCTTCTCCTCCCGCTGTTTTTTAGGTATTAAAAATACTCTTTCTGCTTTTCACTATAGCAATCCCTGTATTTGATTGCAAGACAAAAAAGCTGCAGTCTGCAGGGATTCCCCACAGACCGCAGCCTCTCTGAACAGCTCACAGATTTCTCTGTTTTCTGTTTGCCTGCTTCCGCAGATAATTTCCAATGCTTGTAAAACTAAGCAGCGTCACGATCAGAAAAACACCCGGGATCAGAATGATCCACCATGCCTTTGTCATCAGCGCTTTTTCCGAAAGTGACAGCATGCTGCCCCAGGAAATCACCTCCAGCGGAAGACCGATTCCCATAAAACTCAGTGTGGATTCTGCTACAATCGCACTTCGGATGTTCATAACCACCATAAACATAATGGACGAAAAAAAGTTCGGTGCCAGATGGTGCCATAAAATATAGAAAAAACTGCCTCCCATACAGCGCGACGCAATCACGTATTCACTGTTCCGGATCTGCCGTACTTCGGTCCGCACAACCTTTGCAATGCTTGTCCAGCTTGTCATTCCGATCACGGCAGAAATCGTAATCACATTGGATTTTCCCGCAGCGGCCAGAAGAAAAATGACAAGAAGAAGATTCGGCACCGACAAAAAGATCTCGGTCAGCCGCATCAGAAGCGCGTCCAGCCACGCCGGTGCACATCCGCTGACTGCGCCGAAGAGAACGGCAATCACAGTGGAAATCAGCGTAGAAAGCAGACCGATCGCCAGCGATATTCTGCCGCCGTACCAGATCATCGAGAAAATATCTCTTCCCATCGTATCGGTTCCAAACAGAAATTCCCGGCACGGCATGACGGAACAGTTTTTCAGATCCATATACGAGGGATCCTTCGTCATGATCTGCCCACAGAAAAGGCAGCCCAGCACAAGAAGACCCAGAAAAAGCTCTGCTGCCACCGGCCGGTCTTGATACCATTTTTTCTTTTTTTCTGCTTCTGTTTTTTCTGCAGGCCTCTCTCCTGCAAATTGAAATAATTGTGTTTTTTCTGTCACAGCATCATTACCTCCGATGTTTCTGCCGCTTCTTTCTCCCGCATCCGCGGATCAATTCTCTCGTTGATGATCTGTGCCGCCATATTACACAGAATCACAACGATTCCGGACATCAGGCAAAGCAGCATCAGAAGATTGTAATCTTTGTACCGTGCGCTCTCATACGCCAGCGTTCCGATACCGGGATACGAGAAAACCGTTTCTACAATATAGGTTCCCCCCAGCACATGCGGAACAGAAATGGCCATGATGCCAAGATACGACGGAATCGTATTCCGCAGGCAATGCCGGAACAGAACCGTCTTTCGTTTCAGCCCCTTGGCTCTTGCCAGAAGCACATACTCTTCCCGCACTTCATCCAGAATTTTATTGCGGATCATGTATGCGTAATACCACAAATGACTCAGCACTACGACCGTCATCGGCAGGATCAGATGACAGACACGGTCAGAAAAATCTGCCTGTTTTCCAACAGAGTAGGCACCGGAACTCGGCAGCCATTTGAGCTGCATGGAAAAAACAAGAATCAGAAGCAGCGACAGCCAGAATTCCGGAATACATCCCGTGATGGTTCCCACCTTACAGATGATGCGGTCCAGCCATGTATCTTCCTTCCATGCACAGAGAATTCCAAGAAGCAGCGCGAGGGTGAAAATCAGCAGAAATCCAATGCCGCCAAGCACCAGCGTATTTCCAATTCTTCCCTCGATCACGCGCGTTACATCCATTTTATATTTGTACGAAATTCCGAAATCCCCATGCAGCGCATTGCCTGCCCAGCGGATATACTGTACGGAAATGGGATCCTTCAGTCCCAATTTTTCTTCGGCCCACACTCTTTCTTCGGGCGTCATTTTTTCCACGCGGTCTCCGTAATATGATACCAGCGGATCTCCCGGCGCAAGCCTTGAAATATAAAATACGAGCACAGACAGCAGCAGAACACTTGCCAGAAATGCCGCTGCTTTTTTTCCATAGTAAAGCACTCTGTTCCGGCTTTTCATCCTGCATCGCCTCCCTCCATCAGCACAAAATGATCTTTTTCCACCTCCCGCAGTGTTCCCGTCCGGGGAAATTCTGTATTGGAAAAATCCGGTACAGCTCTCGCTCTTTCCCTTCGCGGATCCGGAATCGGAATGGCCGCGATCAGTGCTTTCGTATATGGATGCAGCGGATTTTCAAACACGGCTCGCGCCGGGCCGGTCTCCACCAGTTTTCCATGGTACATCACACCTACTCTGTCACACAGAAATTCGACCATATCCAGATCATGCGCAATAAACAGGAACGAAAAACCGTGCTCCTTCTGCAGATGACGGAACAGATTCACAATCTGTGCCTGTATCGACGCGTCCAGCGATGCAATCGGTTCATCCGCCACCAGAAGCTCCGGCTCCATCGTCAGTGCCCGTGCAATCGCAACGCGCTGCCGCTGTCCGCCGGACAATTCTCCCGGATATTTTTTCAGATATTCCGGATCCAGCCCCACGTATTTCATCTGGAATCTGGCTTCCTCCTCATAGCTTCCCCGCAGCGGCCGGATTTTCTGCACGCGCATCGGCTCCTCAATAATGTCGCGGACCTTCATCCTCTGATTCAGACTGGAACCGGAATCCTGAAAAATCATCTGGCGTGTCGTCTGCAGCATTTTTTTATTTTTCCGGAACTGGCCTCTGTCGCAGGTATCAATCCCTTTATAATAAATCTGGCCGGCATATGGCTGATAAATATTCATCACACAGCGTGCAGCGGTAGATTTTCCGGAACCGGATTCTCCTACCAGTCCAAAAATTTCTCCTCTTCGAATCTGAAACGATACATCATCGACTGCCTTGACTGCTGTTTTCCGGGACAGTGGAAAAATATGGGTAAGATGACGCACATCCAGCAAAATCTCATGTTCCATCTGTATTTCCTCCTATCGGCGGCACAACCTTCGGTGCTCTCTCATCCAGCAGCCATGTTGCCGCATAATGGCTGTCTGTGACCCGGAACATCGGCGGCTCCTCCTCAAAATCAATTTCCAGCGCATAAGCATTGCGGCTGGCAAAGGCATCGCCCTTCGGCGGATGGAGAAGAGACGGCGGCATTCCCGGGATAGACGGCAAGCTTTCTTTTCCCCTCGAAAACGCTGGTATGGAACGCAGCAGTCCCCACGTATACGGATGACGGGGATCATAGAAAATCTCATCCACGGTTCCAATCTCTACTATTTTTCCCGCATACATGACCGCTACCCGGTCTGCGATCCGCGCTACAACGCCAAGGTCATGTGTGACAAAGACCGTCGCCGTTCCCAGTTTTTTCTGAATTTCCCGAAGCAGGTCCAGAATCTGTGCCTGAATCGTCACATCCAGCGCTGTCGTCGGCTCATCAGCAAACAGAATTTCCGGATCGCCCGCCAGCGCAATCGCCAGTACGATCCGCTGCCGCATTCCGCCGGAAAAGTGATACGGATATGCCTTTTTCCGCTCTTCTGCCTGCTCGATTCCCACCAGCTGCATCAGTTCTGTCACTCTCTGTTCCACTTCTTCTTTTCCCATGTCTTTCTGATGCGCCCGCACTGCCTCTGCAATCTGCGCTCCGACTGTCATCGTCGGATTTAAGGAAGTCATCGGATTCTGGAAAACCATCGAGAACAGTTTTCCCCGCAGTTCCCGCATTCTTCGCTCCCCGTATCCTGCAATTTCTTCTCCATTGACCAGAATTTTTCCGTTTTTGATCTTTGCATTCTCCGGCAGCAGCTTCATAATGCTTTTGCAGAGCACACTTTTTCCGCAGCCTGACTCGCCTACAACAGCGAGCACCTCACCTGCATTCAGGGAAAAGCTGACATCGCGGACCGCCTGTACTTCCCCCTCATCCGTAAAAAAGCTGACGGAAAGATGTTCCACTTTTAATCGTTCCTTCATTCCGTTTTTCTCCTGTACAGACAAAAAGGAGGTAACCATACCTCCTTCGTCTGCTTTTTTGTTTTTATTCTTCGATTGTCCAGTCCTGAATATTCCAGAAAATACCAACGCCGTGGTGGCCCAGCACCGTGTCTTTGGAAATGCCCTGAATACCGGAATCTGCCACATAATTTGCATCAATATAACAGATGAATGCATAGGCCGGATCTTCTGCCAGTTCTTCCTGGAATTTTCCGTAATATTCTTTCCGCACTTCCGGATCGTCACTCTGACGGGCAAGAGACAGATACTCATCTACTTTTTCATTGGAATAGCTCGAATAATTCGCCCCTTTGTCCGTGCCGAAAACCTTATATGTATGATCGTCCGCATCGAACGGGCTTCCCCAGCCGATCAGGCAGGCCATCTGTCCGCCCCAGTCCATCTGTGCCGGAATTTCTACGGTACAGTTGATTCCGGTTTCCCGGAGCTGCTGTGCTGCTGCCTGGGCAATATCAATGCGGTCCTGCTCACCGGACATCACGCTGATGACAAAACCGATTTCTTCGCCGTCCCGCTCATAGAAACCATCGCTGTTTCTGGTGCATCCGGCCGCTTCCAGAATTTCCTGTGCTTTTTCCGGATTGTAATCATAGTGTTCTACATTTTCGTTATTATAAATGTTACGCTGCAGAGGACTGTATGCCGGCATTCCCTCGCCAAGAAGTACAGAATCGATAATGGCCTGGCGGTCAATCGAATAACAGACGGCCGGAATGATGTCCCTGTTTTTCGTCCAGTAATCATTCGCAAAGTTAAATAAAATTCCGCGGTAATCTGCCGTTGTCATATCGTAGCAGGTAAAACCGTCTTTTTCTTTGAAATTCTGTGCATTTTTCGGGTCAAGCAGCGCCAGATCCAGTTCGCCGGATTCCAGCTGCATCGCCTGTGCATTATCATCTGGTACAATTTTGAAAATGACCTTGTCAATCTTTGGTGCCCCAAGGTAATAATCTTCATTTTTTACCAGAACAATCGACTGGCCTTCGTCCCAGCTCTCCAGTTTATACGGGCCGGTTCCAACTGGTGCACGGAAGAAATCCGATTCCTGCATATTTTCACCTTCCAGCAGGTGCTTCGGCAGGATGGCCATCGTCATGTATTCCAGGAAAGCCACGTTCGGCTCGGAAAGGCGGAAGGAAACGGTGCTGTCATCTATAACTGTAATCTCTTCTACATCCTCATAATTTGGTGCATTTTCAGATCCGTTTTCCGGATCCATGATCGCTTCGATGGTGAATTTCACATCATCCGCCGTAAATTTTTCTCCATCATGCCATTGGATGCCGTCCCGGATATGAAAGGTGTAGGTGCAGGTTTCTGCATCGTACTCCCATTTTTCTGCCAGACCCGGAACAATGTTGTCATCCGCATCGTGTGCGGTCAGTCCGTTGAACAGCAGCAGATTAATTTCACCGTGCTCATCCATCGCCGGATTAATCCTGGTATAATCAGCAGAACCGTAAACCAGGGTCGTCTCTTCCTCCCCTGTCTGGCCGGAAGAAACTTCCGTCTCTGTTTTCGACAAATCTGTACTGTTGCTGTTTTTCCCACTGTCCTGACCGCATGCCGCAAGGGATGCTGCAAGAGCCACCATCAGCATCAAAGATAATATTTTCTTTTTCATCCTTTTCCTCCCATTTTCAGACCGTTTTTACCCGGACTGACCGCTTTTTTGCTTTGTACTCCCATGATCTGCGCGCCTGATCCATGTACTGTTCGTTCATTATATTTGATATTTCAGGCTCTCACAAGCCGGGTGGGGGGATATTTTTTTCTTTTCCTATGATTTTAAAATTTTAAAGCATATTGATAACAAATCCAGCCAGCATTGTGGACAGAACCGTAATAACCGTAATTCCTCCCACGACATACGGCACGTTTAAGGTATCTTCGATAAACGCTTTCTCCTCCGGTGTCTCTCCGACCGCATCGCCGACCTCGCGGCAGATGACCACGTTGCTCGGGAATCCGAGGAACTGCTCGACACCGATGCCGACAGCCAGATCCTTGTCGCCGACAAGTTTCCAGGTCGGAAGAACCCATCCAACCAGTGCAACACCGATCAGCGCTGCGGCAAACAGAACGATGGTCTGGAATGCCATGGTACCGAGATCACTTAAGGAAACCTTCGCCAGAGACGGGATGATGGAGCCAAAGACAGCAACCATCATAAGGCCGTAGGAATTCGATTTCTGCAGCGGTTTTGTCGGAACGAGTCCGGAAGCTGCACAGACAACACCGAGAAGCAGCGCCCAGATGCTGTAGTTGATCGGAGTCAGATCGCCAAGGATGTGGGCAACCCAGGAACCGGCTGCAACGAGCGCCATCATGACGTTGGCGGAATACCATTCTTTGTGTTTATCTGCAAAGGAAACTTTTGCGGAAGCACCGTTTCCGGTCTCCTGCTTTTTAAACTGCGCCGGATTCTCGCGGTATGCTTTCAGCAGTTTTTTTCCGTAACGGATACCCATGGCAGATGCGATCGGCGCACCGACGAATTTCTGTACGGAATAGATGACTGCACAGAGTGCTGCCGCCGTTGCCAGTCCTTTTTCTGCTGCGGCGCTTGCCATCAGCGAAGTTGCCATTGCCGCACCGTTGATAACCGGCATGCCGACGAGCATAGTGTCAAATCCGATGATCGGGGATACCAGAAGCATCACAAGGCAGGACGCCAGCATACAGAGTGCCGCCATTAATACGGTTCTCCACTCCTCGATCAGCTGTTTCACGTTCAGGGTAGTACCCATGTTGAACAGTACCATCGCAATTGCCAGTTTTGATAACGCCGTAAGGCCTCCCTGGTCGATGATGTCCGCCGGGATCAGTTTCGTCAGAAAGCCTACCAGGAACAGGAGCATGACGACCATCATTCCGGACAGCTTTCCTTTTGTAATTTTACCGACAATGTCGCCAAGTGCAAACACGATCAGAACAATCATGAAGCTGGAGAACATTGCGTTGTTTGTTAAAATCTCAGCCATTTCTTTTTCTCCCTTGCTCTTTTTAATTTGAAATTATACATAATTTCCTTTTATTTTGCAAGTTTTATCCAATTTTCATT
>SKEL01001037.1_pt1 | contig 26808 bp, 23 predicted proteins | sample 4826741 | NCBI WGS metagenome assembly SKEL01 (sample SAMN11008810, study PRJNA524170) | human gut metagenome | biome: Human fecal sample; material: Feces; isolation source: fecal sample from pouch patient p33 | host: Homo sapiens | place: Israel: Tel-Aviv | collected 2016-03-22
GTATTATCTCAAACATTAAATTGGACATTTTTATCTCTTTCCATGTCTTCTCCATTTGTTATATAAAACATGCCACCAATTTGTGGTTCCTGGTATTTCTCTAGTGAAATTCACAAAAGGACTAGCATTTTCATTACTTCCAACAACATTTTCTCCCAGCTTTACATTCCGCTCACTAATCACAGCAGTAGCATATTGTTCACTCACATTTCCATCAGATGCAGCATTTGCTTGTTTAGGCATAGCCACAAATATTGCTACAACTCCTGCAAACATTAACAAACCTATCCCTATTCTTTTCAATTTCATTATTTTATACCTATTTTTACCAATAAACGTAATCGGAAGTATAATATCATATTTTAATCCACTATGAGCAAATCATCATATTCGCCTGCATTTGACATCAAATTTGAAATTGAAGTGCATGGACGCTGGATTAAGGTGGAAAGATAATCACTTCTCACTCACATAAACCTGATGACTTCGTGGAAACTCACGCTTAAACGCCGCAGTGAAAGCATGCCTTGCAACATTATCAGCAATCGCAAATGTATTAACAGTATTCTCATACCCCTGCTCAGTTAATTTCATCTGTCCACTATCAACTTCAATTGTTAACGAACGATCTTTCTTCTTAGTAAGCAACACCACACATTTCGGTTCTTTGCTTTTCAATAGCTGTTTTATTAATGACTTTACTTGTTTAATTGGTATTTCACGCATAATTATTCGCCCAGCAACACTTTTGCTCTTCTTAAAACCGGTAACTCTCTGGCCGCAATTAATTTACCAATTTTAGTTTCCGCACATTTTTTATATTCTTCTTCGGCATCCCGATAACTCAACCTTAAAGTCGACAAATGAAAATCTTCTATTTCATCCCTAGTTAAATGTTTTTCACCAAAAGAAGTGATTTTGCAAAGATAATAATTATTAATATTATGGCGATGAATCAAATTATAGTAGTCACTAACTATACCGATTTTATGCATAATCTCAACTTCAGCACCTAATTCTTCTTTAAGCTCTCGCTTTAGCGCTGTTTCTAAATCTTCACCAGCTTCAACGCCACCACCTGAAGTTTCAATTAGCGTTGCCTTACCAAAGTCGTCATCACGTTTAGCTCTAACAAAATAATAATTTTCCTGGTCATCAAACACGATAGCTCGCACTATTTTACGATCATGATCAATATATTCTAATGGCCATTCAGTGTCTTTCAATTGGAGGTTTAATTCTTTCATAACTTTTTCTTTCTAGAAAAAAATAAAGCTCAGCCAAAGCTGAGTTTTATTTTAATTGATAATCAATGATTATTCTTCGTTCAATGATGAACGGTCGAATGAAGCATCCTTAAGTTCGTCATCGATAGTCTTGGTACCCATCCAAGAAATCATTTCCTTCATCTTGGCTGTAATTGCTTCTGCACCTGGCAATAACAACTTACGTGGGTCGTAACCCTTAGCCTTCTTGTCAAGGTCCTTTTCGTCTTCGATGTACTTACGAGTAGCTTCTTGGAATGCTAATTGGAATTCAGTGTTGATGTTGATCTTAGCAATACCAAGCTTAATAGCCTTCTTAACTTGGTCTTCAGGAATACCTGAACCACCGTGAAGTACAAGTGGAGTGTCAGGAACTGCTTCAGCAATTTCCTTAAGACGGTCGAAGTTTAAGCCCTTCCAGTCTGCTGGGTATACACCGTGGATGTTACCAATACCACAAGCAAGCTTGTCAACACCAGCTGCAACGAACTTCTTAGCATCTTCAACAGAAGCTAATTCACCGCCGCCTTGGTTTTCACCGATCTTACCAATTTCAGCTTCAACTGAAATACCACGTTCATGTGCTAACTTGATGATTTCCTTAGTCTTTTCCAAGTTTTCTTCAGTTGGAAGTGCGTGACCATCAAACATAACTGATGAGTAACCAAGAGCGATACATTCCTTAGCTGATTCAAAGTCACCGTGGTCCAAGTTTAAGATAACTGGAACTGAGATGTTCATTGAATCCATTTGGTCAGCTACCATGTCCTTAACGAACTTGTAACCACCCATGTACTTAGCAGCACCAGTTGATACTTGGATCAACAATGGAGTTCTAGTTTCTTCAGCAGCACGTAATTCTGCACGAGTCCATTCCAAGTTGTTAGTGTTGTAAGCACCTACAGCGTAATGGTTCTTACGAGCATCTTTAAAGATTTGATTACCGTTGTCAAAATAAGCCATTAAAAAATACCTCCTAAATATCTTACATGCCTATTGTACCCTAATAATTGAAATATGAACAATTTTTCACAGAATGTAAGCGTTATTTTCTTATTTTCATTGTTTTTCTCTTACATTTCTTTAGGAGCATTGACACCTAACAATCTAAGTGATTCCGTTAAAACGATTGATGTTGCTTGAACTAAGGCGAGACGAGCACCAATTTTATCGTCCTTGGTTAAAATCTTCACATTAGCATAGTACTTATTGAATTTTTTAGCTAAATCTAATGCAAACTTAGCAATTACTGAAGGCTCAAACTTTTCGGCACTTCTAGCTACAATTCTTGGGAAATCTGCTAAATCTTTGGCTACGGCAAAAGCCCAGTCATCATCAAGAGCTAGATCAGTTTCGCTAGGATTTTCACCCATCGCAGCAGCCTTACGTAAGACGCTTTGTGCCCGAGCATTAGTGTATTGAACATAAGGACCAGTATCGCCTTCAAAACGCACAACTTCTTCTAGGTCAAAGTCAAAATTGTCTAAACGATCATTCTTCAAATCGTGGAAGACAACGGCACCAACACCAACATCATGAGCAACTTGATCTTGATCTGCTAAATCTGGATTCTTTTCTTGAATTTGTTTTTTAGCAAGTGAAACAGCACCCTTTAATACTTGATCGAGGAAGACAACGTTACCTTTTCTAGTAGATAACTTTTTACCGCCTTGAGTGATTAAACCAAACGGTACATGGTGAATCTCATCAGCCCAGTCATAACCCATCTTTTTCAAAACAGTCTTCAATTCAACAAAGTGTTGGGCTTGCTCGTTACCTACAACATAAAGCATCTTAACGAAGTTATATTCTTTCATTCTCCATTCAGCAGCGGCGAGGTCACGAGTTAAGTAAATTGAAGTACCATCAGATTTAACGATAATAGCAGGATTTTCACCTTCACCCATGTCAACAACTTGCGCACCACGTGATTCATGAAGAAGACCTTTTTCTTTTAATTCATCAATTACTGGTTGCATCTTATCGTTAAAGAAAGCTTCACCATTGTATGAATCAAAAGTTACGCCTAGTTCTTTATAAATTCGCTTGAAGTCTTTTAATGAAACCTCACGGAACCATTTCCATAGTTTAACTGCTTCTGGATCCCCGTCTTCAAGTTTCTTGAACCATTCACGACCTTCATTATCAAGTTCGGGATTTTTCTCAGCTTCTTGGTGGAACTTTACATAGTAGTGGAAAAGATTCATAATCGGATCTTTTTTAACGTCTTCTTCATTACCCCAGTGCTTGTAGGCAGCAATCAACTTACCAAATTGAGTACCATAGTCACCTAAGTAATTGATTTTAATAGGAGTATAGCCAACCTTCTCCATTGTCTTAGCAATTGAATTACCAATTACAGTTGAACGAAGGTGGCCCATTGACATTGGCTTAGCAATGTTAGGGCTAGACATATCAATTGGCACATTTCCTTCACCAATCTTTTGATCACCATAATGTTCTTTTTCAGTCAAAACATCCTTCAAAGTCGATGAAACTAATTTTTCATGATCAATCGCAAAGTTAACGTAAGGACCGACTGCTTGGATATTAGCGAAATTATCACTTGATAAGTTATCCGCAATATTTTTAGCAATTTCTGCAGGATTTTTGTGCAAAGTCTTAGCCAAAATAAATGCTGGGAAAGCATAGTCTCCCATCTTAGCATTTTTAGGGCGTTCAATTAATGCAGCAATTTTTTCTTTAGGTAAATCAACTTGACTAGCAACCAAGTCAACTACTTCATTCTTAAAGTCCATCTTATTCCTCTCTTCTAAATAAAAAAGTCTCCTTCTACAAATGTAGAAAGAGACGAGTTAAAAACCCGCGGTACCACTCAGATTGATACAAAGTATCCGCTTATTTAAATTCTTGATTTTATCAGTCAAACACGCCTTCATTATCTTCTAGTATCTATCTTGCACCAACATAGACTCGCTTAAAAAGAAAATAACTACTACTTTTGACTTCTTGGCAAACATGATTATAGCAGGAAAAAACGGCTTCTGCCACTAATTTAGTTAAAAAAGCCATTCTTAAGTTGGATTAAAATCTTGAACGCTTTGAACAAAGTTTTTTACTGCAATTTTTTAAAAAACGTTGCTTAAAAAGCAACGTTCTTGTTAATTATTTTTAATGACTACCTTCGTACCATCTGGGATGTGATCCATAATCCACTTAGAATCAGGTACACTCAAACGGATACAACCATGTGAACCTTGAGTTCTTCCCAATTTGACTGCTTCTTTTAAGTTATAGCTATAATCAGCTTTAGTTGGCACAGAGTGGAACAAGTACACGTTATCAGGACTCCAACTAGTCCAATTATTAGCTCCTTCACCTAAGTTATAATTGAAAAAGCTGTCTCCACGACCATTTTGGATCCTAAAAGTTCCAGTTGGGGTCAATGACTTGCCCTTCTTGTAGATTCCACCAGTTGATAACATGGTATACAAAACCTTGCCTTTTCTTAACAAATAGGTCCGGTTTCCTTTTAATGATACCCGCAAAGTCAAATCCTTTTCATACGGCTTAATCTTAGGATATTTTTTAAGCTCACTCTTTTTCTTCCAAGTGCCTGCCTTGCGCAAGTCCTTAGGATCGCTATATGGTCGATATAAAGCACCATTATCTACTTTTTTAGCTTGTTTTTTCTTAATTTTATTTATTTTCTTAGTTTTGGCCTTAGTCTGCGTTGTAGCAGCTTCTTGTGAGACATCAGACTTAGGTGCGCATACCTTAGCTAAGCCGATAATTGCACCAAAAGCTAGAACGATACTAGTTACGCCGATAATAATGTTTTTTTTCATAAATATGTTAATCTTCTTTTTTATTAATATTTAACTCAATTATATTATGCTTTTTCGTCTTTTAAGCGTTAAAAAACATCCCTCAACTAGGGATGCATTTATTTACTATTAGAATTTTAACATGTTTATGCCAATTCTGAATACTTTTTCATCAATTTAGGCAATACTTTAGAAAGTTCCGTTGGTCGTACCACATAATTATCTTTGGCAAGCAAGTCACCTGCTAAAGAATGAAGATAGACAGCAGCTTGAACGGTTTCAACGCCTGGGCCAAATTGAGCAACCATCCCACCGATGATTCCTGCTAAAGTATCACCCATTCCACCAGTGGCCATGCCTGGATTGCCAATTGGATTAACAAAAATTTGACCAGTCCCATTATAAACATGAGTATGATTCGATTTAAGTACTAAAAGCGCATTAGTATCTGGAATCAATTGGTTTAAACCATCAATATTGGCACTATCTGTTTGAAACGGAATACGAATTTGACTCAATCTTTGCCATTCCATTTGATGCGGCGTCAAGATTAAGTGGCCAGCATTAGTTGGCAATAAGTTCTTATCCTGACTAATTAAATCAAGAGCACTGGCATCTAAGACAACGGTTTGTTTTTCTGAAGTACATCTTCGCAAGATAACTAAAATTTGCTTAGCGAGATCACTCATGCCTAATCCTGGCCCGCAAACTACAACATCCATATTTTTGATTAAATCTGCTAACTTAGCATCGCGCCAGTTGATAAACATTGCTTCAGGCACTCGTGCATGTAGCGGTGCTAAATTCAAAGGGTGTGTTGCAACAGCAGTCAAACCTGTGCCAGCATTAATAGCGCCTTCGGTAGACATAATAATAGCGCCACCATAGTTCTCACTACCACCGATCAAGAGTACACGACCGTAATCGCCTTTATGTGTATCGCTTTCTCTTTCTTTAATTACCTTTTTCAAGATATCTTCAGAAATTTCAGTCATATTTATCTTCCTCCGAAAATCCAGCGCCAAATTCTGACAAAAAAGTTCACCTTGTTATTAGCTGACAATGCCTTAGCCTTGACGTTCATCCCATTAGGATTAGACAATGAAACAATCTTTTCATTACCAGATTTAAATTGATAATCACCAACTGTTTGATCTTTCTTAATTGGTGCTTCTACAGATTTTTTATTCAATGATGCCACTAAAGTTTTGCCATCAGCTGGATCCCAGATAGTAGTCTTTTGCTTAAGTCCTAAGTTAGTAGTTGCATTATCACCATCAACAACTTTAATTGTCTTAGCGCCATTCATTTGGCTACCAGCAGTCATTGTTACAGGACGATACTTGGTAAAAACATAATTCATTAACTTTTTAGTTTGTTCAAATCTAGCTGGATCCGTTCCGTCACGGTGACGTGCGCCCATTACTACAGTCAGTAAACGAGCACCATTGTGTTGTACAGTTCCGATAAAACAAGCCCCTGCAGCATCAGTAGTCCCCGTCTTTAAGCCATCAACTGGATAAGCTTGATCATATTGAGAAAGCCCCTTTAACATCCAGTTAAAGTTAGCCATCTTAGTTACGTGACCAGCATCTTTAAAGTTTAAGTGAGCTAAGCGTGTAGTTTCTAATACTTCTGGGAATGCCGAGATTAATTTTTGACCGACAATAGCCATATCCTTAGCTGACATCGTATTTTCAGCATTTTTATTTACACCAGGATATGCATCTTTACCCAAATTGCCATTAGGTAAACCACAAGCAGTATAAATCTTGGCATCTTCAATCCCCCACTTTTTTACTTGAGCTCGCATTTGATCGATAAATGCCTTTTGTGATCCAGCAATTGTTTGACCAAGCAGCATAGCAGCACCATTAGCTGATTCAATTAAGGTTGCTTGATAAAGTTGTCTTATCGTATACGAATGTCCTAGTTTTAATGGTACATTCGAATATTCTGCATTATTAGCTACCTTTACTATCGGAGCCGTTGGCTTTACTTTCTGATCCCATGAAAGCTTATGATTTTTTATTGCTTGCAGAGTTAAATAAACTGTTACTAATTTAGTCATCGAAGCAATTGGCAAAGTTTTAGTCGCATTTTTGGCATACAAAATTTGACCTGAATCACTATCAATTGCAATTGCTGACTTTACATTTAGTTTAACTTGATCAGCTTGATAGCTACTAGTTGTATCTGCGCTAACTGGTATAGTTGCAAATACCGCACCACAAGAAAAAATTGATACTGCAGCAATCGTGGTAATTGCTGCACGTTTTATTTTTTTGCTAAAAAACATGAATTTCCATCCTTTTTTATAATTAAAGTATTTTATGCTTACATTTTACCAAATATTTGGTATGATTATTCATGTACCAAAGAAAATTGCCCGCTTGGCGGAATTGGCAGACGCGCAGCGTTCAGGTCGCTGTTCAGGTGACTGAGTGAAAGTTCGAATCTTTTAGCGGGCATCATAATTATGTGTAAGTGTTGAGAGATCAACACTTTTTTTATTTTTTAATAATAGAATTTATAGCTCTTAATTTTATTAATCTCTGCTGTATAATACACATTGAAGGACATCAAATTTAGAAATGAGTTGATTACTATGAAAAAGAGACTTACTAAATCACAAAACAAAATTTTAGCTGGCGTTTTGGGCGGAATCGCCAATTACTTCGATCTTGACCCAGCTTGGGTAAGAATCATCGGTGCCGCCTTAATTTTATTCACTGGTATCTTCCCTGGTATTGCTTTATATATCATCGCTGCAATGGTCATGCCAGAACCTGGCCAAATTGCACCTAAAGCCGAAAAACACACTACTGATTATCAAACTGGTCGTCCTAATACAATGAACGGTGATTTTACCAAGTCAGATGATTCTAGTTCAGATTCTGACGAAAAAAAAGACGACAACCAAGAATAAATGAATGCTATAATGTAGGTCCTTGGCAGGGGCACAAAGTTGATTTCTTCGGGAATCAACTTTTTTCTCTCGCTTTCATGAAATCGCTTCCATTTCACTAGATTATGTGCTACAGTAAAAGCGTAAAGAATAAACGTGATTAGAAAAGATAAATCTCAATATTTATCTCTAAGATGAGGAGATGGAGAATCATGATTGCTTCTATCGGTATTACATTCTTAGCACTTGAACTAATCGGGGTCTTTGTTTTAACGGCGATTACGCCTGACTAATTCTTAAATTTTAAGTAGCACTCCTAAAATTATTAGTAATGGATTGGCACGCAGGATCCAACGCACTAAAAAAGCCACTATAGATCATAATTTTGATCTGTAGTGACTTTTATTTTTAGTCATGGATGTGAAATTTTACTAAAATACTTTCAATTTTGCTACCAAGAATCTTTTGTGCTAAATCTGTCTTCAAGGTGACGAAACCATAAAAGATCACGCCCACTCCCACAGAAAAGATTACCAGGGATAATGCCGGAATTCTTCGCTCTGGACTCAAGAACTTACCTAAGCCTATTTCGACTAATTTTACAATCAGGAACATCCCGATTGAAAATGCGGTAACTCCCATTAGCCTACGACTAGTTCGATTCAAATTGAAATTATATTGAACTTCCAAATGCTTCAGTGATAGGAATACAATGACCAACAAACCCAAGTTAGTCGCAACTAGCGGACCGTAGATCTTGAATAAAAAGATCATCGGATATTGTAAAATTCCCTTCAAAATCAAGCCTAAGATCAAATATTTAATCGCTAAGCCATTTTCTGATAAACCCTGCAAAATTGCCATTAATACCGTAAACAAACCTAAGCTAATCGCCGTAAATGCAGATATATATAAGACATTGCTGCCTAATGGATCTGGTCCGTAAAAAATCGTGTACATTGGTTTACTAATTGCCGCCATCCCAAAGGCAGCTGGAATCATGACAAACAAGAACAAGTCCATCGTATTGGCAATCTGACTTGAAATACTCTTGTAGTCTCCTCTAGTATGCGCAGCCGATAGTAACGGAATAGCTGTTACCGCCATAGCACTAGCTAATGAGACGATGATCATAATTAATTTATTGGCATTCAAGCCAAATAAAGCGTACCAATCTTCGATTGTATCTGAGCTTGCATGAACTAAGCTAGCAATCATAGGGTGGAATGTGTATTGATCAACCAATGAGAACAAGGTAATTCCCGAATCAATAATGATAAATGGAATTGCTTGAGCAATAATTTCACCAAATAAATCAGTGGTTGAAACTCGCAAACGATTATTTGAATGGGCCACCAAGTAGTCCAGTCGCTCTCTTCTGGAAAGCAAAAACCAAACTAGCAATCCAATTCCAAAAAGTGCCCCAATAGCGGCAGCCAAATTAGATTGAATAACTGCATGAACGTAGGAACCGTGCTGCATTTGCATAATCACAAATGCGGTTAACAGCATCCAGACTACCCGCGCAAACTGCTCCACAAATTGTGACATCGCACTCGGCATCATGTCGGCATATCCCTGGAAGTAACCCCGCATGATACTTAAGATCGGAATAATTAAAATCGCATAAGACAAGCTCCGCATAACCGCAACTTGCCTCGGATCACTCTGACTACCATTAGACGCTAGTAGCGGCGAAGCAAAATACATAATTGCCGCCGAGACGATGCCTAAAATAGTCATCAAAATTAAACCTTTACGGAATAATTTTCGTCCAATGCCGTATTCATTTAAGGCATTATATTTGGCAACCTGCTTAGCAATCGCTCCTGGAATTCCTGCCGTTGAAATTAGAATAAAAATCGTGTAGATATTATAACTTCGTGCAGTTAAGGCATTTGCAATATTTCCGTAGGGTCCCATCCAGGCATACCACGGAATAATATACAAAGCACCCAAAATTCTTGAGGCAATCGAGCCAAAGGTCATCCAAGCAGACCCTTTTAGAAAAGTATTTTGTGTATCTTTGCTATTTAAGTTGTTTTCTTCTTCCATGAAATTTTTCCCAATATAAGTATTAACTAATTAATTGTCACGCAATTTGAACAATAAAGTAAAGTTCTACTGTTCTTTTAGGAAAAATTTAACTTATTTAGCAACGATATTAACGATCTTGTTTGGAACAACAATAACTTTTTTGACGTCTTTACCTTCTAAGAACTTCTTGACGTGTTCGATTTCCATTGCTTGTTTTTGGAGATCATCACGATCTGCATCCTTAGGAGCTTGGAACTTACCACGAAGCTTACCATTAACTTGAACCATAATTTCAACAGTTGATTCAACTAATTTAGCTGGATCGTAAGTTGGCCACTTAGCATAGGTAATTGATTCGTCATGGCCAAAGACTTGCCAGATTTCTTCCATCATGTGTGGAGCAACTGGTGCTAATAGCTTTACAAAGCCTTCCGCATATTCCCGTGGAATAGTTTTAGCTTTTTGAGCAGCGTTCATAAAGACCATCATTTGACTGATTGCAGTGTTGAAGTGCAATGCATCAAAGTCTTCAGTAACCTTCTTGACTGTTTCTGCATAAACCTTGTCAAGTTCACCATCATTCTTATCAACGATTCTTTCTTGTGGAATGGCCTTCAAGTCAAGATCGTTTACAAAGAGGCGCCACACACGGTCCAAGAACTTCTTAGTTGAAGCAGGACCATTGTCATCCCAGTCAATTGATGCATCAAGTGGACCCATGAACATTTCGTACATTCTAAGTGAATCTGCACCATATTCATCGATCACCTCATCAGGGTTAACTACATTACCCTTAGACTTAGACATCTTTTCGTGATTCTTCAAGATTAAGCCCTGGTTGTAAAGCTTCTGGAATGGTTCCTTAGTTGGCACAACACCCAAATCGTAAAGAACCTTGTGCCAGAATCTTGCATAAAGAAGGTGACGCACAGCGTGTTCCGCACCACCGATGTAAAGATCAACTGGAAGCCACTTTTTAAGCAAATCGTAGTCAGCTAATTCCTTATCATTATGTGGATCAACGTAACGCAAGTAGTACCAGCTAGAACCAGCCCAGTTAGGCATCGTGTTGGTTTCACGCTTACCTTTTCTACCGTTTTCGTCAACAACATTTACCCAGTCAGTCAAGTTAGCAAGTGGACTTTCCGGGGTACCAGATGGCTTAATGTCAGTTGCATGTGGCAAGCGAAGTGGTAATTGATCTTCCGGAACTAATGAAGTGGTTCCATCTTCCCAGTGAATAACTGGAATTGGTTCACCCCAGTAACGTTGACGGCTGAAGTCCCAGTCACGCAATTTGTAGTTGACCTTCTTCTTACCGCAGTTATGGTCTTCAAGCCATTCAATCATGCGCTTTTTAGCTTCTTCATTGTCTAAGCCATCTAAAAATTCTGAGTTAATGTGCTTGCCATTGCCAGTGAAAGCTTCCTTTTCAATATTGCCACCTTCAATAACTGGATTGATTGGCAAACCAAACTTAGTTGCAAAAGCGTAATCACGATCATCATGGGCTGGAACAGCCATTACAGCACCAGTGCCGTAACTTGCTAAAACGTAGTCAGAAATCCAAATTGGAACTTCTTTACCATTTACTGGGTTAATTGCATAAGCCCCAGTGAAGACACCAGTTTTATCCTTATTAAGATCAGTTCTTTCAAGATCAGACTTAGATTCAATTTTCTTAATGTAAGCATCAACTGCTTCTTTTTGTTCAGGTGTGGTAATTTCTTGAACAAGCTTGCTTTCTGGTGCAAGAACTGTATAGCTAACACCAAATAAAGTATCAGGACGAGTAGTAAAGACATCAAAAGTCTTGTCGCTGTCTTTTACCTTGAAAGTAACTTGCGCACCTTCAGAACGACCGATCCAGTTACGCTGCATTTCCTTAACTGGTTCTGGCCAATCCAAATCATCAAGGTCTTCTAATAAGCGATCGGCATATGCAGTCATCTTAAGCATCCATTGACGCATATTCTTACGATATACTGGGTAGCCACCACGTTCAGTTTTACCATCGATAACTTCTTCATTAGCCACAACAGTACCTAAGTCTGGTGACCAGTTAACAGGAACTTCAGCTTCATATGCCAAGCCCTTTTTATACATTTGTTCAAAAACCCATTGCGTCCACTTGTAGTAATTTGGATCTGAAGTGGTTACTTCACGGTCCCAATCATATGAGAAGCCCAACTTGTTCAATTGACGCTTAAAGTTAGCAATGTTGTTCTTAGTAACAACTTCTGGATCTTCACCAGTCTTCAATGCATATTGTTCAGTTGGTAAACCAAATGCATCCCAGCCCATTGGGTGAAGCACATTATAGCCTTGTGCACGCTTCATTCTTGAAACGATATCAGTTGCAGTATATCCTTCTGGGTGACCTACGTGAAGTCCCTTACCAGATGGGAATGGGAACATATCCAATGCATAATAATTCTTCTTATCAGGGTCAGTGCCTGTCTTAAAAGTATCATGCTTTGCCCAATAATCTTGCCATTTCTTTTCAACTACTTTGTGGTTATACAAAATAATTCTCCTTTACTATTAAAAAACGCCCTATGAAAAAATCATAGGACGAATCATCGCGGTACCACCTAAGTTTCACAATTTGTGACACTTAATTGCTCCTTAACGCGGATGGCAACGCTAGGTTTCCTCAACACGAGACGAGTTCACAATCCTATTTTAAGACTTCACAGCAGCCAGCCTCTCTCTGAAAAAATATTCTTGTTACTACTTCTCGACCTTTATTTTCTTATAGATAATGATTATAATTTACCACAAATGCTAAAAAATACAAGAGGGGAGTACTTTTTTGATTAATACGAAACGACCACCTAAGGACACCTTAATACCTGGTATCTGCTTCGTGGTTATTTATGCTGTCTGGGCCGCACTGGTTTCATCCGGCTCACAATTTATTCACAATTTTGATAATGCTGTGATCAACATTGTTTGCAACAATAATCCAGCTAATGTCGCTTTTGCTAAAGATTTTACTAATCTCGGCAATACAAGCGTGATCACAATTGAAACAATCATTGTTTTCATAGTTTTACTGGTCTTTAAGCAATATGCATACGCTTGGTTTACCGCTGGTGTCATGATCTGTGCTAATGGCTATAATTGGATTATCAAACACGCAGTAATGCGGCAGCGTCCAACGGTCAAGCACTTAGTTTATGCGGATGGTTATAGTTTTCCATCGGGGCACTCAGTTGGTAGCGCGGCGCTATTTGGTGTTTTGATTATCCTAACCATTCTTTTAGTGAGAAGCAAATTCTGGAAGACTTTATTGATTATTATTTGGGCTTTATTCCCACTGATGATTGGTTACACCAGAATTTTCGTCCACGTGCACTATCCATCTGATGTATTCGGCGGTTGGATTGAAGGAATTACCTTTGTACTGCTTGGTTATTCCTTCCTCTATCACTTCTACATTGAGCCGAAGATGATCGACATGAAACGAAAACAATAGAAATCAAAGCAATTTAAAAGGCATCGCATGATGCCTTTTTCTTTATCCTATTTTTGCTTGTAAATGCGTCGTTTGAAAAATTGAAATTAGGTTTTCTAACGCTGGCGACTTTTCCCCGCTTTTGCTAGCAATGAAAAAGACAACATCCATTAACTTTCGATCTAGTGGCAACAAGTTAATTGGCGTTTGTTCCATTCTTCTGATAATACTTGCCGAAGAAATGGTAATACCCACGCCGTGAATTGCCAAGTTAGTTGCAGTAATAATACTATTAGACTCCATCACAATATTTTTTTCGAGTCTTAATCTCTGAAATAAGCCATTAACTTGATGCCGGATAGCTGAACCAGGTGAACTCAACACTAAAGGCTCCTGCAGTACCTCTTTTAGATCAAGTTCATCCGAATTTAAGATAAACTTTCCTGCTTGGTAATATGGTGAGACTGGCGAAATCACTACGTAATAGCGTTCCTCGCCACCCACAACCACATCTAAACTCGAGTCAAGTGCTTCTGGCGTCTGACCAATATAACAATCCAGCTCGCCATTAAGCAGTCTTCTTTCATTTTCTCTGGGGAAATTTTCAAATAGCTGAATCTTGACGTTAGGGTTTTCTTGCAAAAATTGCGGCAAAATTTCTGGCAATAAATATGTACCTAAGCTCTCCAAAATGCCGATTTTAATTATCTGTTGGTCAGGATGAGTATATGCCTCCAGCTTGCGCCCTAATTGCTGCTTATTATATGAAACATTCTCCAAATATTGATAGTAAATTAGACCTGCAGGAGTTAACGTATAGGGTCTCTCATCTCGGTTGATGATCTTAGTGCCTAATTTTTTCTCAATTCGTCCAATTAGCTGCGTTAAATAAGGCTGGGAAATATATAATTCTTTAGCTGCTCTGGTAAAGTTACTCTCTTTTAGCAGAACATCTAAAAAATGTTGTAATTCTTCAGGATTATTCATGATCAAGCCCCCGTTATCTAAAAAAATGATATCTTCACAGCTATCATTATATCTTATCGACTAGGCGTTTTTCACAAAGTCTGCTACTTCTTCTGTGTTCATGACGTGTTGCCTCCATTCTTCGGTTCTACGATAATTGTTCATCGACTTTTTAATTCGACTGACGAGTTTTCCATTTGAAGTTGGCTTGCCTTCAATCATGCGATAAAGGTCATCAAGCTCAGGTCTGATCTCGCCTTTTGTTCCCTTTGTGTTTAAATATATTAACGCAGAATCGTCATTTAATTCAACTGATGGGTCTTCCTTAGCAGTATAAACAAAAGTATATCGCTTCAAGCCTTTTCCTTTGGGATCAAACGGCAGAATAAAAATTACATATGCAGCGTGCAGCTCGCCATATTCTTGTTTTCGTCGTAAAAAGCCATCTTCCATCATCTTGAACAGGTATTGCCTGGCTCGTTTATCCATGTCTGCTTTATGCGCGACCTGCATTTCCACATTGTAACGCCTGCCTCTGCTATCCGTAATCAGGACATCAAGAATCGAAACTTTATCTTCTTGGTGTGGCATAAAATGGCGCAACTTCACACTTTAGTCCTAATACATTCATTACTACAATCATGAAAGAATTAAAACAGTACTAAAAAACCATACTCCGATAGAATATCAATGTCATTAAGTTAAGCACTTGACGAATATTTCAGAGGCATTTATTGAATCTTTTCATTCAGTAAATGCTTTTTTTGTACGCCAAATAAGCCATATAAATGGCTCATTTTAAATATTCGTTTAGGCTGCCAATCGATATGGAAAACCGATGACCATTTTCGCTTTCATATTTCTCTTGTCTTTCCTACCTAGCCTGATAGGAGTTAGATAGTATGCGATGTTCACCAACATATTATTAAAGCTTTCATCAGAATTGTCATTTGAACTAAATCTCTGCTTGAAAGCACAACAGGCCATTTTGAAGTCAAGCTTATACTGATGCTTTCCTTTCCCTTTCGTATGCTGGCTCAATCCCATGGACAGGCTGATTGCATTGTACATGGCAAAATGGGCATACAATTCCATATAAACAAATTGATCTTTCCTTGAATGAAACTGTGCTGCGCTTAGATCATACTTAATCTCTCTAAATGAGGTCTCGATTCCCCAGCGAAGATGATAGATTTCCTTTAATCGAGACAACGGGAAGCTTTCTCTATCCAAATTGGTTATGAGTATTTCCCACTCATCCTCAGATCCTGGTGGGTTGATCCGCAGCTTGCAAGCTCTGAACTTGACAGTGCAAAGCCTTTCGAAGTCCCAACGATGATCTTTAGCGTTTTTGGAAAGGGAAGCACTGTGCTTAGAATCGACAAGATGAATATTCTCTATATCTTTATGAGTCTTGAAATAATAATTCGAATCCGTAATTCTACAAGATAGGTCGATGTCATATTCATGATCTTCTAGACTAGCTAGCTCCTTGATTCCGCCATTGCCTGTCTTAGTGCGAACAAGGTATTTGCATCCATCAAGTCGATTACAATTCTCGATTAGATTGAAGCTGCTATAGCCTCGATCCATCAAGACTAAAAATTCCTGATCATCTCCATTCATCCTCTTTAACATTTCTAGGGCAGCTCGACGCTCATCCATTTTCTGTTTAGGCTGGATGGATATGTCAATATAGAGCTTATCTAAAATATCGTAAAGTGCATTGACATGAGTCTGACAGTACTCTTTTCCATCACTGCGTTGAAACAGATTTTCTGAATTTGGATTGAACGGCGGATTGAAATCAGAGCCGTCGATTGCCAAGACCAAATATCGATCATCCAAAAGTTTATGCTCAGATTTGGCCTTATTAAGCTCAATCATGATCTGCTTAAAACATTCTGGTTTGAGCTTAGCCTTTTGTTGCTCGAAAGCAGACGCAGTCATTCTAAGATTGACGTCTGGAAATGCCTTAAGCAATTCCGAATTTAGACTGCCTGCTCCCATTCCCAGAATGACTCTGATCAAGTCGATCGCGTTTAGCTTGCGACAGCGCGTAAAATCATGTTTAGAAATGGAATATTTATCGATGTTCAATACGATATTATTGATAATGTCATTTAGTAGTTTTAGAATATTCTTATGAATGTTAATCATAGGTGTATGTCCTCTCTGTGCGGAAAATTAGGTGGGCGTGCACCTTTTATTTTAAATTGAAAAAGAACCGAATCAAAATGATTCGATTCTTGAGTTGAATAATTCGTCAAGTGCTTAACTTAATGACATTGGATAGAATATCGAAATATGGTTTTAAATAAAGCAGTTCAATAATATGTCCCAAATTTGGGGTTCATATCAAATCAAACTGAAGTGATTTTTTATTCTCTTTTATTTTCAATTTTAGTGATAGAAGTCAAATTGACCAATCGCCATTGTTTCTTTAATACCACCAGTTTCAAGAACCGACTTATCAATGGTAATCTTCTTAAGAGTTGCTGCAAAGTATCCTTTAAAAGCATGCCCCATTGCCAATCCTGCGGCTTCTGAATTACCCAAGTTAACTACTACACCTAAGTCATGGTAAGCATATTTATCCGGTCTAGTTTGACCCATAATTCTGCTTTTAATATCTTTTGCAGCGTAGTTAGCCATTGAAAGAGCCAATTGACCAGTGTTAGGATATGGCCATTTCTTACCAGGAACCATGACGCTTGAAACATCGCCTAAGACGTAGATATCATCACTTTCTGGCGCGGTTAAATGATCACCAACCATGACCCGACCACGACGGTTCTTAAATCCAGATGCCTCAATTACTGGACTGCCACTAAAGCCCATCATCCAGATTCTAGTACCTGCCTTAATTTCTTGCAGTTCAGCATTGTCTTTTTCATTAGCCATTTTATACAAAACCGAGGTAGAGGTTACTTCATTAACATAAGCTGGCTTAATAATTTCGACTTTATTTTTCTTAATTGTGTTTAAAGCGTAATCAAGCAATTTACCTTGGAACATTGGCAAAAGACGTGGCGAACCATCAATCATTCTGATGGTAATTTCATCTGGTTGGGCGCCAGCCATTTGAGCTAGTTCTGGGCGAACCTTTGCAATGGCATTTCCTAATTCAATTGCTTGAAAACCTGCCCCACAAATTACTACTGACAGGTGTTTAGAATCATGGTCTTGGCGATAAGCCTTCATTTCGGCATAAAGGTGGTCGCGAATAGCTTCAGCTTGTTTTACATTGCTCATTGGCAAAGCATTTTCGGTTACACCTTTAATGCCCATATTGCTCAAGGTAAAGCCTAAGCCAACAACACAATAGTCATATTTAAGTGGAGCATGATCCTTTAACTCAACTGTTTTATCAGCAATATTAACTTTTTCAACTTCATCCGTAATCACAGTAGTCATCTTCGGATTAATTACATCATTAATTTCATATGACATCCCAGTGTAGGGAATTTCACCAGTAGCCACTTCATATAAGCGAATTGTTTCGTAGTGGTATGGATTACGGTCAACTAAGATAATCTTAACTTGTTCACGCAACTTCTTTTGCAAAGCGACAACTGTTTTCAAGCCGGCAAAACCAGCACCTAAAACTACAACTGTTTTCATAATTTTCAACCTCTCTAAAATAGAATTCCTAAAAAGTAAGTTATTAAGTAAGTCAGTGAACCAACTAGCAACGTTTTTACTCCTGTGATAAATGTCTCTGTCTTAACTTGTTTACCAATTAAGATCTTGTTCTGCTTATAAACGAACGGTACAATTATTACTGTTAACCAAACCGTCTTAGGAGCAATTCCCAAGAACGGTAGGAGGAAGATTACCAAAAATGCTAAAATATTTTTGACACTAAAAGCAATCAAGCCACCTTTTTTACCAATAAAGTGAATAATTGTGGTGCGGTGATTATCCTCGTCCTCTTGGGCATCGCATAAGTTATTAGCTAGCATTAAATTAGAAATCCATAATTCATCAGCTAAAGCTAATAAGAAGATACGACCGATTGTGATCCAGTTCCAATCAAAAGCTTGAAAACTATTGATATAAACACTGAGCAGGACAATCATGAAGCCCATTGTGAAACCAGAGAACAATTCACCTAGTGGCAAGCTAGAAATAGGATGCGGACCAAATGAATATAAATAACCAACCATAAAACAGAACAAGCCCATCCACAATACAGGCAAGCCTACTTTAGCGACTAGATACAAACCTAATAAAATTGCAATAAGACTAAAGGAAATAATTAATCCCAGAACTAAATTAGGTGAAATATTTTCTCGCCCGATAATGTTAGTCTTCTCTTGGTAATTCTTGCTATCTGCGTGATAATAATCACAGTAGTTATCAAACATATCTACTACCATGTTAAATAGTAGCATTGCAATGAAGAAGACTAGGGCAAATCCCCAGTTAACCTGGTGATAATAATACACGCTGTAGCACATCCCTAAGAAAAAGGGAATGACACTAGCGGTTTTTGCTTTAATCTCAATTAATTCTAAAAATACACTTAATGACATCGATCCACATCCTTTCAAAGGATCACTATTCTGTTAACTCTATTATAAGGAAATCTATCATGAATAACTCTCAACCTTGGCAAAAATATCCACTTATTCGTAAACCGCTTGAAGAAGTTAATCAATTAATTCAGGCAACCATCCGCACTCCATATTCAGACTTGCAAGATGCACTCCTTGAAATGGCTAGTAACGGTGGTAAATATTTACGGCCTAGTTTACTAATTTTGTCAGCTCAAATTGCTAGCAAAAAAGAAACTGTATCAAAACAAATTATTCAACTTGCCTCATCAATCGAAATTTTGCATATGGCCTCATTAATTCATGATGATATCATTGACGATTCTGACGAGCGCCGCGGTAAAATTAGCATCCAAGCCCGTTTTGGCAAAGACACCGCAGTTTACGCTGGCGACTTGCTTTTTACGCACTTTTTTGACCTAATTTTGAACGCCATTTCCGAACAAGATTACATGATCAAAAATGCTCACACAATGCACCATTTACTTGCTGGTGAATTAGGCCAAATGGCTGAACGTTTTAACCTAAGCCAAGATTTCAACGACTACTTAACTAATGTTAAAGGAAAGACAGCTGCACTTTTTCGTTTAGCTGCCGAAGAAGGGAGTCATTTTGGCAATGGAGATGAGCAAACTACTCAAGCTTTAGCCTCCTTTGGTGAAAACTTAGGCATTGCTTTTCAAATTGTTGACGACATTCTTGATTACACTGGCGGTAAGCACCTGAACAAGCCAACGCTAGAAGATTTGACTACCGGCGTCTACTCTCTACCTATTCTGCTAGCTCTTAGCAAAAAGGAATTACGAGAGCAATTAGTACCGCTACTTGAAAAAAAGCGACAAATGAGCAAAAACGATATCGAACAAATCCAAAAGATTTTGCTAAACAGCTCTGTCATTGAAGAAACTCATGCCTTAGCTGAACAATATACTAATCGGGCATTGGCTAACCTAGCCCAACTGCCGCAAACTAATGCGACCGTCTTGCTCAAAAAGATGACGCGTAAATTAGTCAATCGAACGCTTTAGTCTTTGCATCCTACATGAATCGCACCTGCACCGTAAGTTAACTTAGTAACCGCTACTCGAGTAAAACCATTTTGCTCAAGTAGCTTTTTTAATTGCTCAGCCGAGAGAAATTCTTTACTTGTTTTTGACAAATACTGGTAGTCCTTGATATTACCGTGTGTCAACTTAGCAAAATACGGAAAAATTTTAAAATAAGCTTGCCAGCCCAATTTAACTAATGCATTAGTGGGCTGAGACATTTCTAAAACAGCAAATTGTCCGCCCGGCTTAAGTACGCGGTAGCTTTCCTGAATCGTCTTAACAGCGTCAGGGACATTACGCAGGCCAAAACAAATAGTTACACAATCAAAGCTATTGGCCGCAAAAGGTAAATTCATTGCATCCCCTGCAATCAACTTTATCTTGGACTGCAGCTGCTTTTGACGAATCTTTTTTTGGGCAATCTTCAACATCTCCTGGTTAAAATCTAGACCAGTCACTAATTTAGCTTTTTTAGCCAAATCAATAGTTGAATCAGCGCTACCACAACACAAATCTAAGCAAATAGAATTTTTATTTAAATCTAACTGCCGTAAAAATTTCTTACGCCAACTCTTTTGAATCCCTAAACTAACAATATTATTCATCAAATCATACTTAGGCGCGACCCTAGTAAATAGGTCATGCACATCTTGTTCTGGCACTTTATTCGTTAGCATAATGAACCTCTATAATCCTAAATCAGCCTTTTTCAATTCACGATAACGCGGCTCTGTCTGCCATAATTTTTCCGGTGTACCCTGCATATTAATTTGTCCATCTTCAATAAAAATTACTTGATCCATCTGATCAATTCCTTGCAAGTGGTGTGTAATCCAAATTAAAGTTTTACCGGATAATTCCTTAATAAACATATTAATTACAGCTTGCTCCGTAATTGGATCCAAGCCAACTGTTGGCTCATCAAGTAAGACAATTGGCGTATTCTTCAGTAAGATTCGCGCTAAGGCTAAACGATGGCGTTCACCACCTGAAAAGCGTAAGCCTGCCTCATCTACCTTAGTATCAAGGCCATCCGTTAATTTTTGCACCATCTCGGCCAAACCTACTCGGCGCAAAACGTCCCATAATTGTTCATCTGTGGCATCTTCATTACCTAACCGCAAGTTATTAGCAATCGTGGTATTGAACAAGTACGGCGTTTGATTGATGATACTAAAATAGTTGGACATTTGATCACCAAACTTGCTAGTATCAATTCCATTTAAAGTTACTCGGCCTTTAGTAGGTACTCGATCACCTCTAAGCAAGGCAGCTAAAGTACTCTTACCAGCACCACTGCGGCCCAAGATAGCAATTTTCTCGCCATCATGTATATCTAGATTAATCCCATGCAAAACCTCTTTATTAGTTTGAGGGTAGGCATAATGCACATCAGTTAATACTAAATTAAACGGTGCGGTTAATTTGATTGGTTTATGCTTAGTCCGATCAGGAGCTGGCAAATTATTCAAACGCTTAAGCGAATCTTTGTAGATATTCGTCTCTTGAGCAGCAGTCGGCAAACTGGCAAAAGCCTCAACAGTCGGGAATAATGCCAAAGCAAATGCCGCAATCCAATTAGTATAATAAGTTGAACGCCCGCCAAATCTGGCAGCACCCCAAATTACTAGGCTCACAATTACCAACACCCAGAAGATTTGTAAAACAAAGTCGCGCCAGCGATCAAATTTTTTCATCTTCGCGTTGATTTGCAAAAATTTATCTTGATCATTGACGTGCAAGGCCAAGTATTCTTTGCTGCGGCCAGACAAAATCCAGTCATCTACTCCCATCACATTATCAGTCAAATCAACGTAGAGCTTGTCTTGAACCGTTTTTTCATAGCTTTGCCGCGCACCATTGATTAAGACTGACCAAATAGGAATAGCGAAAATAATTAGGAAAAACAGGATCAACATCCAAATGCCCATCAGTGGGGAAATGATGCCTAAGCCAATTACGATAATTGCATACAAGCCCCAAGCTACAAACATTGGAAAGATCGTTCTTAGATAAAAGTTTTGAATATGGCTGACATCATCAGACAAAAGTCCCAGAATATTTCCTAGCTGATACTTACTATTAAAAATAGTCGCATCACGCTCCAATGAGTCATAAAGCTGTTGTCTAAATTTGGAGGTCATTTTGAGCACCCAATTGTGACTAACCAGCCGCTCAAAATAACGGACAGCTGGCCGCGTAATCCCAAATGCTCTAGTTAAGACAATTGGCACATAGATTAACAAAATATTTTCAGGTTTAGCTGCTGAACGGCTGATTAAATAGCCAGCGCAGAACATCAAGCCCCCGCCACAGACGAAAGTTAAAATGCCCAGTGCAATCGCCAAAATCAACGTTTTACGATATTTTTCCAAATATGGGCGAACCCAACGATCATTTTTTAATGCTTTTAAAACCGGAATCTTATTGATCATTGTTTTCACCTCTCATTCCTGCCATTAACTTGCAGAAGTAGCCTTGATTTTGCTGTAATTGCTCATAACTTCCTTGCTCAACCAATTGACCGTGATCCATCACTAGAATATAGTCCATTTCTTTTAACCAATGCAGTCTGTGAGTCGCAAAGAAGACCAGTTTATTTTGCATTAATGGCATCATCCGCTTCTTCAAATCGATCTCTGTTTCAATATCTAAGTGAGCGGTCGGCTCATCAAAGATCATAATTTTTCGCTTTGGGTCCAAAAATGCTCTTGCCAAGGCAATTCGTTGTGACTGTCCACCGGACAAGACACGCTTACCGCGACCAATCACGGTATCTAGCCCATTAGGTAGGTCATTTAATAAGTCATCCAAGCCCATGATATGAATCGCCTGCTTGATTTCATCGTCACTTGCCTGCGGATTATAAAAAGCAATATTTTCACGCAAGCTCTTAGTAAAAACGTATGGCTCCTGCGGAATATAGGTCATTTGACGCTGCCAAGCAGGAATATTCATTGTCGTAGTTTCTTGCCCCTGTAGTTCAATTTGCGCTTGATCAGGAGTTAAAAAACCACTAAGCAAATTAATTAAACTAGTCTTGCCAGACCCACTCATTCCGATAATGCCAATTTTCTTGAATCCTTGAACTTGTAGCGATACTGGGCCAATTTCGGTTCCCTTTTGATAAGTAAACTTCAAGTTCTTGATCTTCAATTGATCTTGAGCTGACCAAGTTTTTAAAGGTAAATCATTAGTTTTTTCCTCTGGCAGATTAATCAATTCGTTGATCCGCTTAAAGGCATTTTTACCATTCAAGGTTGCATGGAAATCCCCCGCAAAATCTCGAATTGGCAAAAAATAATCTGGCGCCAGAATCAGAATTCCTAAAGCAGGAAAAAGTGCAATTTTACCATTCATCAAGTCAAAACCAAGAAAAACAGCAATGATTGCAATAGACAAGGTAGTGAAAAAGTCTAAGGCAAAAGTTGAAAGCATTGCTACTTTTAGCACCGCCATCGTCTTTTTTCTAAAACCCTCACTCAAGTTAAAAATTGACTTGGAATATCTTTTACTCAGGCCTAAATACTTCAGCGTATCAATTCCCCTTAAAGAATCAATAAAGTTATTAGATAAAACCTGAAAGTTACCAAATTGTTTAATTGCTCGATCCTGTGCAGCATGACCTAGGATAATCATGAATAAGACAATTAAAGGATACATGACTAGCAGAATCACAGCTGATGTCCAGCTTAAAAACAGCATGCCGACAAAGATTAAAACTGGCACAATCATCATTGTTAAAACTTTGCTGTAGATTAACTTGATGTATTGCCTGACCTCATCAACACCATCTAGGGACATAGTAATCAAACTACCGGTTCCTTGTTTTTGTACTAAAGCCTGTCCATCACGAAAGACTTTATTTAAGAGCTGCTGTCTTAATTCTTCTGCAACCCGACCGGAATATTTTTCTAACATTGAATCTCTCAGTGTGCTGATCAATTGTCTGGCGATAAAGCAAGCTGCAAAAGTAATTAGTAGTAGCCAATCGAGAGGTTGACCTGCCCACAATTTGCTTAAGACTGACGCTAGTGCCAAGGCTTGTCCTACTATAAAAAAAGCTTGCAGAATCTCAAGCCCTGCAAGTTTTTTTAAGATTGAACCAGCGCCATCAATTTTAAATAGCTGTTTATCAATCATTATTTAACCTCTCCGATTCTTGGCATTGAAATCCGCTTGCGGAAAATCCAATATGCCCAGATGGTGTAAGCCAAGACACATGGTACCAAGATGCAAGTAGCAACAGTCATAACAATCAAAGTGTAGTTAGATGATGATGCACTATGAATAAGCAAATCATACTTGCTACTGATTGATGAAATCATTACTCTTGGGAATAAGCCACAGAAGATTAATGCAACCAATGAGATCAGAGTTAATCCACTGCAAGCTAAAGCCATTCCTTGCTTATTGATAAAGGTAGCTACATGTGCTGCCACAGAGAAGCCGACAATTAATACTAAACATATTAAAGTTGCAATTGGATGTACTCTCATGAAGTCGGTTTGGAAAATCAATAATAAAGCAAAGACCACTTCACCGACGTAGAGTACCCAGTATAAAGCTTGTGCATAGTTTTGTGCTCTATCTGAAATAACACCCTTAGTTTTAATAGTAATATAGTTTAAGCCGTGTAAATAGCAAAGAAGTGTTAAAGCAATACCACCAACGATTGAGAACCAGTTAAAGTAGTCAAAGAAGCTAGCTGAAATATTGCCTTTAGCATCGATTGGCATCCCTTTAATCATTGAGATAAACATTACCCCAAAGAGAAAGGTGGCTATTACGCTACCGATCGCCATTGCATTATCCCAAATATTCTTTTGATATGGAGCACATTTTGCTCTAAATTCAAATGACACACCACGAATAATTAAGCCAACTAAGATCAATAATAAAATTAAATAGTAACCTGAGAATAAGGTTGCATACCAGTATGGGAATGATGCAAACATTGCACCACCAGCAGTAATCAACCAAACTTCATTACCATCCCAAACTGGTCCAATTGTGCTAACAATTTGATCTCTTTCAGATTCATTATGAGCTAATGTCTTCACAGCCATTCCTACCCCGAAGTCAAATCCATCGAGGAAGAAGAAGCCTGAGAACAATACTCCAATTAAAATGAACCAAAGTATTTGTAAAAATGACATTTTAGATGGCCCCCTTTGAGAACGGATCAACTACTTTGCTTGCTTCTTGAGCCTTATCATATTCATCTGGATCGTTGTGCAAGAAGCGAACAACCAATGCAATCATGATAATTGCCAAAACAGTAAACAAGCAGAAGTAAACAATATTTGAAGTCAAAAGTGAAGCCACTGAAACATTCGGTGAAACACTTTGATCAATAGTGAATAGACCATAAACTGTCCATGGTGCACGGCCTAGTTCAGTGATTAACCAACCAGCAGTATTGACCAGGAATGGTGAGAATGTAAGAAGTGCGAAGATCCATAATAGCCAACGATGGTTATAAAGGGTTTCTTTATTCTTACGAGTCATGATTAAACCAACAATTGCCATCAAGAATAATAATGCAGCAAAACCACACATTACTCTAAAGGACCAGAATAAAGTATTAACTGGTACATAGTAGTCCATCTTGCGACCATCAATATGTGTACCATACTTCTTTTCAAGTTCTTTGTTAATTTCTTCCATACCTTTTACAGAACCAGTAGTCTTGTGGTAAGAAAGAATACTTAACATGTCTGGAATATCAATTCCCTTAACTTCATGGGTCTTTGGATTAGCAATTGCAACTACCGTCCATGGAGCCTTTTCTCCAGTTGTCTTATAAACAGCTTCAGTTGCGGCGAACTTCATTGGTTGATCATGCAAAGTATATTGCATTTGCATATCACCCACAGCAATTTCACCAGCTGAGAAAATTAACATTAAGATTAAGCCTAAACGCATTGTCTTACGATAGATCTTCTTGTTAATGTCTGAAAGGTTACGTTTCTTCAATAGTTGGAAAGCAGCTAACCCAGTCAAAATTGTAGTACCAGTTAAAAGTGCACCAACAATTACGTGACCATATTCATACATTAATTGTGGATTCTTAAGAAGTGCTCCAAAGTCAGCCATTTCGGCACGACCGTTGCGTAAAGCAAAGCCGACGGGATGCTGCATGAAGGAGTTTGCTGTTAAAATCCATAATGCAGAAGTCATTGTCCCAAAGACGATCATCCATCCAAAGAATAAGTGTAATTTCTTCCCCACTTTATCCCAAGTAAACATCCACAAACCAATAAAGGTAGATTCAATAAAGAATGACAACAATGCTTCAAAAGCAAGTGGAGCACCAAAGATGTCCCCCATGAATCTAGAATAATCGGACCAATTCATACCAAATTGGAATTCTTGAATGATACCGGTTACAACACCAACGGCAAAACTCAATAAAAAGATATTAGCCCAAAACTTGGTCATCTTTTTATATTCAGGCTTGCCTGTATGAACATACATTGATTCCATAATTGCGACAACGAATATCGTACCAATTGAAAATGGCACGAAGAAAAAGTGAAAGATCGTCGTCATAGCAAATTGGAATCTTGCTAAACTAGTAATATCCATTTTTACGCCCCCATATTCTGACTTGCATTACTAGTCTCTGTCATTAATAATAACAAATATTATTTTATTCAATTTAAGTTTACTGCTACTTAAATTTACTTGCAAGGAGGCAAGTAATGCGCTTTCAATAGCGTTATCTTATTTTTAAGTCACTTTCCATTTATAATTATAGCATTGTCAAATAT
>SKEL01001039.1_pt1 | contig 26777 bp, 28 predicted proteins | sample 4826741 | NCBI WGS metagenome assembly SKEL01 (sample SAMN11008810, study PRJNA524170) | human gut metagenome | biome: Human fecal sample; material: Feces; isolation source: fecal sample from pouch patient p33 | host: Homo sapiens | place: Israel: Tel-Aviv | collected 2016-03-22
GTCAGGGAGGTGATGAAAAGACTTCTTCGGAGCGATCTACGATTTCATAAAACGGATTGTGGCAGATTCGGCGCGAGGACTGCATGGGGGCTTAAAGATACTTCCTCACGGCCCGCCAAAGACTTGGGGGGAACCCTGCGGCACACGATACGAACGATGCTGCGGAGTTATGACAGCCGCGCCAGCGGAGACCTGTTATTATACCGGTCAATAGGCTTGATTATGCCGATTTTTGTAAGGGGTTGAAAGGGATGAAAAGTCAGCAGACTTTAATCAACTAGATTATCACAGGCAGGCTGCAATGGGATTGTGTATTTCTGGACGAGGATACACCTTATCTATCGGTGAGGCGGGCATGGTGTACAGAGCATCAAATACACGGTTACCCCAACGCTGGGCATGACCCAGAAAAATCAACCCAAAATCAGATATACGCTGGACTTTGATGTAACCCCGCATCAGCTGCGGCACACTTACATTACCAATCTTCTCTATGCTGGTGTTGATCCGAAGACCGTCCAATACCTTGCCGGACACGAAAACAGCAAAACAACTATGGACATCTATGCAAAAGTGAAGTACAATAAACCAGAGGAGCTGTTTGGGGTAGTAAATGGTGCGTTTCATCAGGCTATTGCTGAATGAAAAAAGGCCGTTTTTTATGGTCCGCACACCGGATAACTGAGAGGCAGAAAGCCGGAAAAGCCCGGAGTATCAAGGGAAAACAGCTCAAAAACTCGCGCAGTACGGTCTCAAAGCAGCTCGTCGCGCTCCGCAGTTCAGCAAGAGATAGGATTTACCGCTCAAATGTCTTTACGGCATTTCAGAAAAGTGTATTGCACCTCGGAATATCGGTTCCGAGGTGTTTTTTATGTGAACTGTGATATTATTATAATATAATGATAAAAGAGGTTATTTGAATAGGGGAATACTCATATGACGACTGTAAATACAAAAAGCGGCAGGATTATAAAAGTTGTATCTAGGGAAGAAGAGAAAAGTACATTGACGGAATCAGATACTGAAATGGATGAAAGAGCGGTTGAAGCTGTTAAGGCAGCGATAAATAAAGCAAGAATTTGTAAAAAACCAATAGCAGGTTATGATAAAGAAAAGAAGCGGTCTTATGTTGAGCATGCAAATGGGGAAAGAAAGTATCCAGAATAGAAAACCGATGATTCTTGTTTTAGCAGGATCAAATGGCTCGGGAAAAAGTACAATACAAACGCCTTGTCATGATGCTGGGCAGTACAGTGCTGATTGCGTGCGGTATCTTCTTCTATCTTCTTTTCTCAAAGGTGAAAAGCGTGATCTGCTTCTGGCAGGGGAAAATGGAAATTATTAAGGTGTGAAACGGCTGCCGGATATTTTTGATGATATTATTTAATGTACGTGAAGAGTAACACCATAAGCGGCATTGTGACAATCGCGCACAGCGTTGTCACAACATTGATGGCGCTTGCGTATTTTGCATCATTTCCATATACCTGGCACATTTGTGTGACCGTGGATGCGGAAGGCGTAATCACTGCCAGAAACACAATGAGCATAATTTTTGGCGCATCGGAAGAAAGTGCCGCAAGCCGGCTTAGCTTAATCAGGGCAAGCGCGATGAGAGGAATAACAATCATTCTTAAAGATGAAATAATATATACGCGTTTATTTCCGAAAATTTTCTTGAGATCCATTCCGGCGAAAAGCATTCCGGCCACGATCATACTGGCTGGACCAATCATATCTCCAACGCTTGAGAGGGTGTTGTTTAATATTTCGGGCAGATGAATTTGAGCAAAAAATAAAATCGCTCCAAGTGCAATCGAGATCATATTAATATTTAAGACAATTTTTCTCCAGTCGTAGGAAGCCTCCCGGCTGATAATCTTCTTGCAGTGCGTCCAGATGAAGACGAGCTGTACACTCATGAAAACACATCCATATAGAACCCATTCCTGTCCAAGAATAAAAGTTACAATCGGAACAATCAGGTTTCCGGAGTTTGAGTAATAAATAGAGGCAATCTCGACTTCATTTAAGCAAAAAGGTTTCCCCATGAAGGAGACTATAATGAGAAGAAGTATCTGAAGCATCACGGATGCGATAAAGGCAATCAGAAGACCATGTACAGTTTCAGGAGTATAATTGACCTGAAAGGCATTGATGATGACACAGGGAATAATCAAATACAGCACAATTTTAGATAAAACCTTGCTGTCCTCATCCGTTACAATCCCTGCTTTCACAATGATAAACCCCATTAATATCATGAGAAAAAGCTCCAAAATCTGTTCCATTAAAAGTAAACTCATATGCATAAAATCACCGTACCTTTCTACTATAAATCCCATTGTCTGCTGACTATCATAGAGCTTTCGATGAAAAAATGCAATGTTTCGTTTTGTCGTTTACGACAATCCGGCACAGAGAATGATGATATATAAAAAAATGATTGACATCCTTAAATAGATTGTGTACAATCAAAGCATAAAAAGATTGCGCGCAATTAAAAATGAAACAATTTAAATAGATTCATTTTTAATGACAGAGAGAAAGGATGGTAAGACATGGAAATTTATGAATATTCTGTGGAGCGGCCGGACGGGACAACGCAGCCGTTGTCCGCTTATGAGGGAAAGGTACTTCTGATTGTGAATACGGCGACCGGATGCGGATTCACCCCGCAGTACCGGGAACTGGAGGAATTTTACCGGAAGTACCACGACAAGGGACTTGAGATTTTGGATATTCCGTGCAACCAGTTCGCGGGACAGACGCCGGGGACAGATGAGGAGATCCACGAGTTCTGCACGCTGAAATATCACACCGGGTTCCCTCAGATGAAGAAATCCGACGTCAACGGCGGACATCAGCTTCCGCTGTATGCGTACTTAAAATCCCAGAAGGGATTTGCCGGATTCGGGAAAGGAGCGAAAGCAGCGGCGATGGGAATAATGCTCCGCAAAATAGATAAGAATTATAAGGAGAATCCCGATATCAAATGGAATTTTACGAAGTTCCTTGTGGACAGGCAGGGCACGGTAGTGGTAAGATTTGAACCAACAGGAGATATGAACGAGCTGGAACGACAGATTCTTGCATTATTATAGATGCAGAGCGATACAGGGAATGGAGAATGGTATGGAACGAGTGGATATTGCCATTATTGGAACAGGGCCGGCAGGTGTGTCGGCGGCGATTACCGCGAAAGTGAGAAATAAAAGCGTGCTGTTAATCGGTAGCAGGGAACTCAGCGAGAAGATGAGCAAAGCGCATCAGATTTTAAACTATCCGGGACTGCCGGAGGTCACCGGAGCGGACCTGGTTGCCGGGTACAAAAAACAGCTGGCAGGTCTTGGCATCGAGGTGACGGAGAAGCGCGTGAACGCGGTCTATGCGATGGGAGATTATTTTGGGATCCAGGCGTCCGGCGAGATTCTTGAGGCGTCCACCGTCATTCTGGCAGCAGGAATCGTCATGGGAAAACCGTTCCCGGGAGAAAATAAGCTGCTTGGAAGCGGCGTCAGCTACTGCGCGACCTGTGATGCGCAGTTCTTCCGCGGAAAGGAAGTTGCGGTGATCGGATACGGCAGGGAGGCAGAGCAGGAAGCAGACTATCTGGCGGAGATTGTCGGAAAGGTGCATTATTTCCCGATGGGAAAAGAGGAGCCGCAGCTGTCGGATGCCGTAGAGGTTGTGCATGAGCGGCCGAAAGCGATCACAGGCACGCAGACGGTAAGTGCGCTTGAGACGGACGCGGGTTCCCATCCGGTGGACGGCGTATTTATCTTAAGAGACGCGATCGCACCGTCACAGCTCGTGCCGGGACTTGCGACGGAGGAGAATCACGTAAAGGTTAATCTCCAGATGGAGACAAACCTTCCGGGACTCTTTGCATGCGGAGACATTACCGGAAAGCCGTATCAGTATATCAAGGCGGCAGGACAGGGAAATGTGGCGGCGCTGTCCGCGGCAGAGTACCTGGATAAGAAAAAAAGAGAGATCTAAGGAGGATTATCATGGTTAAGAAGATTCAGAACAACAATATGGACGAAGCGTTACAGGCAAAGGCAGCAGTGGTGGACTTTTCGGCAGTATGGTGCGGACCGTGCCAGATGCTTGCCCCGGTACTGGAGGAACTGTCAGGCGATCTGGACGGTAAGGTGGCATTTTACAATGCAGATACCGATGAGAATACGCAGCTTGCGATCGCAAACGGCATCACAAACATTCCGGCGCTTTTATTCTTAAAGGACGGCAAGGTGGTCGGCAAGAATGTCGGATTCATGCCGAAGCCGGAACTGGAAGCATGGGTAAAAGGATGTATGGAGCAGTAACAGCATACAGAAGATGCGAGGTGGACACATATGGGATTTGAGATTCTGGATTTTCCGTGCGACCAGTTTGAACATCAGGCACCGGGAACCAACGAGGAGATCGTTGCATTCTGCGATGCCAACTTTGGAATCACATTCACGCACTACGGGAAGATCGATGTCAACGGGGAGCATGCGCTGCCGCTGTATCAGTATCTGAAGTCGCAGAAGGGATTTGCGGGATTTGACGAGGAACATCCGTTAGCGACGATCGTGGAAAGCATGTTAGAGCGCACGCATCCGGATTATAAGGAGACACCGGACATCAAATGGAACTTTACCAAGTTTTTGATTGACAGAGACGGAAACGTGGTGGAGCGTTTTGAGCCGACGGCGGATATGGATGTTGTCCGCGAAAAGATTGAGAACTATTTATAAGCGACAGGTGCCGGAATGAAAGATAAGTATGATGCTTTAAAATTAGAAAATCAACTCTGTTTTCCGCTGTACGCATGCTCCAAGGAGATCGTGCGGCGCTACAAGCCATATCTGGATGAGATTGATCTGACCTACACGCAGTATATTGCGATGATGGTGCTGTGGGAGCATGGCAGGATCAATGTGAAGGATATGGGGGCGCTTTTGTACCTGGATTCGGGGACGCTGACACCGGTGTTAAAGAAGCTGGAGCAGAAGGGCTACCTCACCAGAGAGCGTGATCACGCAGATGAGCGTGTGTTAAATGTGACGATCACGGAGGCGGGAGAGCAGCTAAAGGAGCAGGCGGTCGACATTCCGCGGAAGATGGGCGGCTGTATCGGACTGTCCGGGGAGGATGCGAGGGAGCTGTACCGCATCCTGCACAAGGTGCTTGCGTTGATGGAGCAGGAATGAAATGGCCACGGTATGAAAACAGTAGACAATATACAAAAAACTGATATAATGAATTCATACTTATTTAAAGGAGAGTTTGTTATGATTGAGAGAAGAAATATTGCGGTGTGTATTGTACTGACACTTGTAACCTGCGGAATTTATGGCATCTACTGGATCGTGTGTCTGACCAATGACGTAAATACGGTTTCTGGTGATGTGAATGGAACATCCGGCGGTATGGTGGTGCTGCTGACGATTGTGACCTGTGGAATTTACGGCATTTACTGGGCATATAAGCAGGGAGAGAAGCTTGACTTTACAAAGAATAACCGTGGAATCCCGTCAAGCAACAGCGGTGTTTTGTATCTGATTCTCCAGATTTTTGGATTTGGAATTATTGCATATGCATTGATGCAGAACGAGCTGAATAAGCTGGCATAACAGATCGGAAATGTAGGATGACGAAAAAAGCACGTTTGAAAAAATTGCTGATGAATATATTTTTACTGGGAATGGCGGGACTGTTGTACGGAATATTCGTGTCGTACACAGGGCTCGCCATTCCCTGTCTGTTCCGGAAAGTGACGGGACTGTTGTGTCCGGGCTGCGGTGTGACGGGAATGTGTGTGGCTCTCCTGCATCTTAACTGGAAGGGGGCTTTTTTCTGTCATCCGGTGCTGTTTGTGTTGCTGCTTCCACTTACGGCAGTATTTATCTGCAGTGCGGCGGGGTATGTGCAGAATGGCAGATTCCGGTTCGCCCGCTGGCAGAATCTCATTCTTTACGTCAGCGTCGCCGCGCTTGTAATCTTCGGTGTGGTGCGCAATCTGGTGCGTTTTTTGTGAAAAACAGGAAAAAAATAGATTCAGAATAATTTAACGTGGTCAACACATGATCTTCACATTGGCTTTCTATACTAACCCTATCAAAAGAAAACAGACATTGACAGAGTCAGAGAGGAATGAAGATCATGAAATGGAAAAAATTAGTAACATTGGGCTGCGTCGTAGTTATGACGGTATCATCCGTAACAGCATGCGGCAGTAATACAACAGAGAACCAGACGGTAGAAGCAACAGAGCAGAGTGAGGAGAACCAGAGCGATTCTGTGATCGTGCAGGTTACAGCAGTTGAAGGCGATCAGATTACAGCGGATGTAGGAACACTTACAACCGCAAGCGCAGATGCATCCGGAAATGGAGCACCGGGCGGAGAAGCACCGAGCGGAGAAGCACCGGGCGGAGACAACAGCGGAAACGGAGCGCCGGGGGAAGCACCAAGCGGAGACGCACCGGGTGGTCAGATGCCGGGCGGCAGCAGTTTTGAGGCTTCCGGTGAGAGCATTACCTTTACCCTGACAGACGATACGGCGATCACATTAGAGTATCTGCAGGGAAGCGACGAGGGAAATGCAGATGACATTGCAGTCGGCAGCGTATTGGAGGTAGTTCTGGACGAAGACAACCAGGCAGTGTCTGTCACTGTGCGCAACTTAAATGCAGGCGGCGGATTTGGCGGAAGCGGTGAGGTGACAAACGGAACTTCTGCAAATACGATTACCGAGGATACCGAGGTGGATAGTGAGACTTACACATCCACCGGTGATGATGAGAACGCACTTCGTGTCGACGGAGCGACTGTTACCTTAAAAGATATCACGATCGAGAAGACAGCCGGCTCCTCATCGAACACAGAGGATGGAGATTTTTACGGACTGAATGCCGGACTTCTGGTGCTAAACGGCGCAACGGCAACGATTACGGGAGCGACGGTCAATACCAGCGTGACAAACGGTAACGGTGTGTTCAGCTATGGCGAGGGCACGGTTGTAAATATTTCGGATTCCACAATCCGCACGACAGAAAATAATTCCGGCGGTATCCAGACGACCGGCGGTGGTACCATGAACGCTGCAAATCTGGATGTCGAGACACAGGGAAATTCCGCAGCCGCAATCCGAAGCGACCGGGGCGGCGGTACGGTCAAGGTGGACGGCGGTTCCTATGTGACAAACGGAACGGGAAGCCCGGCAATCTACTGTACAGCAGATATCAGTGTGTCAGACGCGACTCTGACAGCGAATGCCAGCGAGGGCGTTGTGGTAGAGGGCAAGAATTCCGTTGCACTGACCGACTGTGATGTGACAGGAAATATGAGCAACACTTATAACGGCGATTCTGATGAAAATATTCACTGCATTATGATTTACCAGAGCATGTCCGGTGATGCAGATGTCGGAGAGGCAACCTTTTCTGCAGAAGGTGGCAGCATTACGGCGAAGACGGGAGATATGTTCTATATCACCAATACGGATTGTGAGATTACGCTCAAGGATGTCGCATTTACACTTGCCAATGATATATTCCTTCGCGTGGAAGGCAACTCTTCCTCCCGCGGATGGGGCACAGAGGGCGCAAACGGCGGAGATGTGACGCTGACGGCGGATTCACAGGAGTTTACGGGCAATATTCTCGTGGATGAGATTTCAAGCCTGGCACTTACCATGAAGAACGGCACCAGCTACGAGGGCGCCATCAATCCGGACGGAGACGGCGGTACGGTCGACGTGACCCTGGATGACAACTCCACCTGGACACTGACCGGTGACAGCTATATCACAAGCTTTGACGGTGATACCTCCAATATTACGGCAAACGGATATCGTCTGTACGTGAACGGAGAGCAGGTACTGTAACAGATTGGAGAGGCAGTTGAAAAAGAGGCTGCCACATATCACAGGTGCAGTTGATGATAAGTAATATTACAGGAAGCACATGATGCAGATTCCGGGTGGAACTGCATAGGAAACATTCGTTGGAGAAAAATGTGTGTATTTCTTCCAGCCGGATGACTGCATCTGATTCCGTGTCTCTTCCACGTTTGGACACTGACGGGTGCATGTCCGACACACCGGAGACAATGGGCGGACTTTCTGGTGTCCCTAATGGCACCTCTTCACAGACAATATAAAACCGCGCGAACCGAACTCGCCGGCATTTGCTATTGAAAATAGGGCAGATGCCGACTCAGACAGCGGCTTCGCGCGGTTATGTTTTGTTCGACATAAAGGTGGCATTTATGCCAGCTGTTGTCTGGTGCCAATAAGGGACACACACAAAAGTCCTACAAATTGTCTTCCGGAGTGCGGACATGCCCCGTCGGAGTGCTCCAAACTTGGAAAGACACGGATCATCGCAGATGCAGCCACCGGCTGGTTAGAAATGCCGCATTTTTTGAACAGAATGTTCCCTAGGCATTCCACCCGAAATCGTAACAGTGTACGTCTTATAATATTACTTATCTCGTCAAACAGGACGATCTGCTGAATGCGGCAGCTTTTTTTCAAGAGAGAGATTATGTATTTTAGTGGAATTATATCAGACGCTCCGGAAGAATTTCGGATATGTGGAAAAAGGCAGCAAAAGTGTGCTATAGTGAATGAAAAGAATACAATCATACTGGAGGGGAGCAGAGATGGAACTGCTGGATATTGTGGACGAAAAGGGAAATCCGACAGGAGAGACAGTGCCGCGGGAGGTGGCACACCGTGAGGGAATCCGGCACCGTACGGCGCACGTGTGGATTTTTCGCAGACGCGGCGGCGTAGTGCAGATCCTTTTGCAGAAACGGAGCGACAATAAGGATTCAGATCCGGGCTGTTATGACATTTCAAGTGCCGGTCATATTCCTGCGGGGAGTGATTATATTCCTTCCGCGGTGCGGGAGTTGAAGGAAGAACTGGGTGTGGACATGAACGGCGATGAACTGATTTATTGTGGACAACGCCGGTTCCGGTTTGAGAGGGAATTCCACGGCAGCATGTTCCACGATAACCAGGTCAGCAATGTGTATGCACTCTGGCTTGACCGCGAGGAGGAAGCTTTTGTACTGCAGGAGGAAGAAGTGTCTGAGGTCCGGTGGATGGACTTCGCGGATTGCGTATCTGCGGTCAGAGAGAACCGAATTTCCCACTGCATTTACATGGAAGAACTGGAACTTCTGAAAAATGCACTGCATCTGCATTGATTCGAGGGGAGGCAGGGAAAACGGCTCAGTATTTCCAGCGGAGATCCAGCCGGTAGTGTCCGTCCTTCACTGTGATCGGCAGATAGTCAGAGTATGTCTCCTGTGCCTCCTTGGAGTAATAGCGGATGGTAACTGCGGTTGCCCAGGGGGTGTCGTGATATACGGTAGTTCCCTCCAGCAACGAAAGATCCCCCACATTTTTACGGAAATACACCAGATCATCATGAAAATATTCTTCTGTGTCTTCCGCGGTTACAGGGATATCTCTGCCGTTATAAGAAAGCGCGGCGAGGGAGCCATAATCCTCCTGCTGTAAAAGCGCGCAGACCTGTGCGGCAAAATCATCGGTATCCTCCCGGCAGACATATTTGCCGGTTGAAAATGGGAGAATGTGCCGTCTGGCCGGAATGTACTTCAGGCGTTTTGGATCGGAACTTTTATAGAAAATGGTGCCAAGTACAGACGAGCCGTCTGCACCGGCGCGTGCCACGCGGTTTCCGGTGAAAAATGCCTGACCGAGTGAAAGATCTGCAGTATAGCGCGTTCCATCAACCTCATATTGCACGGTTACCAGGTAATCGGAAAAACGTCTGATGATACCGGAATCGTAGGCACCGATACTCTGGTCATATTCGGTCTGCTCCACATGAAGGACTTCGTAATCATCCGGCGTGAGCCGGCCGGTATAGGCGATACTTAAAAAGATGGTCTGAAAAAGAGTAAAAACGAGCCCGAGTACAACCAGCCACAGGGCGAGATAGAGAATACCGCCATATCTGGATTCGTTGATGAAACGCCCGAGACGGGTCACACAAAAATGCGAAAAATGGGGGCGGAACCATCGGTTGTGATTGCCCGGGCTGTCTGAAAATGTCGACTTCATAGAAATTCTCCTGAATATAATGAGCTATAAACGGGTTTGTGAAAGCTGTATCAATAGAAGTATAGCATAAAAAGGCGGGATTTTCTATTATTTGACAGGCGGGAAGTGCTGTATTAAGATAAGGGACAGATTTCTGGCAGAAGGAGAAGACAGTTGGAGCAGATAAAGTATTATATGGCACCCATGGAAGGCGTTACCGGATATGTCTACCGGAATGCATACGCAAAATATTACGGTGGAATCGAACGCTATTTTACGCCGTTTGTGGCGAATAAAAAGCTTGGACACCGGGAGAAAAATGACGTCTGTCCGGAACACAATGCGGGAATGGCGGTCGTTCCGCAGATACTTACGAACCGCGCAGAAGATTTTCTGGCGATCGCAGAGATTCTGCGGGAGTATGGGTACGATACGGTCAACCTGAACCTCGGCTGCCCGTCGGGCACAGTGGCGGCAAGAGGGCGCGGCGCCGGATTCCTTGCGATGCCGGACGAGCTGGATCATTTTCTGGAAGAGATTTTTGAAAAATGTCCGCTCCGGATCTCCATCAAGACACGGATCGGAAAAGAGAACCCTGCAGAATGGGAGCGGCTGCTTGCCATATATGAAAAATATCCGTTAGAAGAACTGATCGTACACCCGAGGGTGCAGACCGATTTTTATAAGGACCGGGTCAATCTGGAGGCATTTGCACGAGCAGAGAAAAACAGCAGACATTCGCTCTGTTATAATGGTGACATTGTGGACGCAGCGTCCGCGGCGCACATCCGGGAGGGCTTTCCGTCGGTGGATAAGTTCATGATCGGCCGGGGACTGATAAAGCACCCTTGGCTTCTGGAGGAACTTTCCGGCGGCAGACAGGAAAAGCAGGAGCGAAAAGAGCGGTTTTTCCGGTTTCACAATGCGATCCTGGAGGGATACCGGCAGCAGATGTCCGGGGACAAAAATACCTTATTTAAGATGAAGGAACTGTGGGCGTACTGGGGAGAGAACTTTGCGGATGCGGACCAGCGTCTAAAAAAAATCCGAAAATGTGAGCGGGTTGCTGAGTATGAATGTCTGGTGGACGCGCTGTTTCGTGAAAAAGAGCTGTGCGTGTAGGAAAAGAGTGGGGTATGCGGCAATAGATTTGTGTGATATAACAAAAAAGAAGCTTTCCAATCTGTAACATTTATATAAAAAGACGAAAGGGACTTTTTATTTGCTGTAAAAAGTATTATACTGTACTCCGTAGTATGCTTCATGAGAACGATAGGGGAATTGGGGAAGAGGTTTTAAAGAGGGTATATGGAAAGCTATACGTTAGAGGAGAAAGTGCTTCGCAAGGTCATGCGGAATATTCCGATGGGACTGATTGTGAGCAAAGAGGGATTTCGGCGCAAGATTTACTATGTCAACGACACGGCGTGTGAGATTATGGGATACACGCGGGAAGAGTATATCAGAAAGATGCAGGACGGATGGACGGATCTGATGGATGTCGATCTGCGGGAGGTCATCCGCGAGCACAATGAACAGATTCGTTCCGGGACGCCGTTTGAGGTGCTCTCAAGACCGCAGACGAAGAACGGCGGTTACAAGTGGATATTAAGCAGGGTGAATGTGCAGATGCAGGAGGGACCGCTCTGCTATGTCAGCTTTATGGATGTTACCGACCGGATGGAGCGGGAGGAACTGTGCCGGCAGGAGAACGAGGTGCTCAGGGAGCAGGCGATGCAGGACTCCTTTACGAAGCTTCTAAACCGCGGCGCGCTGGAGAAGCATGTCTGCGAGGCGCTTCAGGAGAGAGGCGGCGATGAGGAGGATGCATTCATTCTTCTGGATGTCGATAATTTTAAGCAGATCAATGACATTTACGGTCACGGAGTCGGGGATATGATTCTGATGCGGATGGCGGGAATCTTAAACGAAGTGTTTGGAGACCATTCCTGTATCGGCAGGATGGGCGGCGATGAATTTGCTGTTTTCCTCAGAGACATCGGCGACCGGAGAGAGATTGAAGAGAAGATTCAAAAGCTTCTTACGGAGGTACGCGCCGAAAAAGAACGGATGCACCTGAGCAAGGAACCGACAGCCAGTGTCGGCGTTGCATTTGTGCCGGAATCGGGAAGCACGTTCGTGGATGTGTACCGGGCGGCGGATCAGGCGCTGTATCACGTGAAGAACTCGACGAAGAATGGAATGGCGTTCTATGATTTTGTATAATTTTTCCTATTGAAAAAAATCATCATATACTGTAAGATTAAGATGTTATATGACTGACGGAACAAGTGGAAGAACCACATGGAGTATAACGTATCTAATGCCGACCGTCTGGGCGAATGTACCCGGGCAGCCGGCTTGTTTTGAATCAGGGGCTTTTTATCGGAAAAGTACCCGGGATTCCCATCTCTAAGACAAAAGATGCTTTGGTTCAAAAAGCATAAAATACCCACTGAGAGTAAGACAAGACAAACATGCCTGGCAACAAAACTTGATATTGACAGGGAAAAGTGTGCTGTGCTATAGTCATAAAGGTTAGCTACAACTAACTAATATCATGTTTTGACAATGCTGTCTGCGGGCAGGGAACATAATCACATTACAAAGTAAGCAGGAGGAAGAATCATGCAGAATGAATGGAGAGGCTTTCAGCGGGGAAGCTGGGAGGAAGAGATCAATGTCAGAGATTTTATCCAGAAAAACTATACGCCTTACGACGGGGACGACAGCTTTCTGGAAGGACCGACGCAGGATACGACAGATTTATGGAACGAAGTGTTAGAACTGTCGAAGCAGGAGCGTGAGGCAGGCGGTGTCCTCGATATGGATACCAAGATTATCTCCACGATCACATCCCACGGACCGGGCTATCTGGACAAGAGCAAGGAGAAGATTGTCGGCTTTCAGACAGATAAGCCGTTCAAGCGTTCCCTGCAGCCGTACGGCGGAATCCGCATGGCAGTGAAAGCCTGCGAGGATAACGGCTACCATGTAGATCCGGAAGTGGTGGAATATTTTACCACGCACAGAAAGACACACAACGCCGGTGTATTTGATGCCTACACACCGGAGATGCGCGCATGCCGTTCGGCACACATCATCACGGGACTTCCGGATGCATATGGCCGCGGACGTATTATAGGCGATTACAGAAGACCGGCACTCTACGGTGTGGATCGCCTGATCGAGGACAAGGAAGAACAGCTCGCAACGACCCGTACGATCATGTACTCGGATGTCATCCGTGAGCGTGAGGAGCTTTCCGAGCAGATCCGCGCACTCAAGATGCTGAAAGAGCTTGCAAAGATTTACGGCTGCGACATTTCCAAGCCGGCGAACAACGTGCTGGAAGCGACGCAGGCGGTATATTTTTCCTACCTTGCAGCAGTCAAGGAGCAGAACGGTGCGGCAATGAGCCTTGGACGTACCTCCACATTCCTCGACATCTATGCGGAGCGCGATCTCAAGGAAGGAACGTTCACAGAGAAGGAGATCCAGGAGATCATCGACCAGTTTGTCATGAAGCTGCGCTGCGTGAAGTTTGCACGTACGCCGGAGTACAACTCCATCTTCGCTGGGGATCCGACCTGGGTGACGGAGTCGATCGGCGGAATCGGTGTGGACGGCAGACATATGGTGACGAAGATGTCCTACCGCTACTTAAATACACTCAACAACATCGGAGCAGCGCCGGAGCCGAATATGACCGTGCTCTGGTCGGTACAGCTTCCAGAGAACTTTAAGCGTTTCTGCGCACAGACATCCATCAGGCACTCTGCGATCCAGTACGAGAATGATGACATCATGCGTGTGGTACACGGGGATGATTACGGAATTGCATGCTGTGTATCCTCCATGCGCATCGGTAAGGAGATGCAGTTCTTCGGCGCCCGCGCCAACCTTGCAAAGTGCCTTCTGTACGCGATCAACGGCGGTGTAGATGAGATCAGCGGCAAGCAGGTCGGACCGAAGTACCGCCCGATCACTTCCGAGTACCTGGATTACGACGAGGTGTGGGATAAGTATAAGGATATGATGAAGTGGCTGGCAGGTGTTTATGTCAATGCCTTAAACATCATTCATTATATGCATGACAAATACTGCTACGAGAAGCTGGAGATGGCGCTTCATGACAAGAAGGTGCGCCGCTGGTTCGCGACCGGAATCGCTGGTTTTTCCGTTGTGGCGGATTCCCTGTCTGCCATCAAGTACGCAAAGGTAAAGCCGATCCGCGATGAGAACGGAATCACTGTAGACTTCGAGGTGGAGGGTGACTTCCCGAAATACGGAAATGATGACGACCGCGTCGACGACATTGCAAAGGAAGTGCTTCACACATTCATCGGCTATGTCAAGGGCAACCACACCTACCGCGGCGGAATCCCGACGACATCGATCCTCACGATCACATCCAACGTATCCTACGGCAAGAACACAGGTGCGACACCGGATGGCAGAAAGAAGGGTGTTGCCTTTGCACCGGGCGCAAACCCGATGCACGGACGCGACACGAACGGTGCGGTAGCATCTCTCGCGTCGGTAGCGAAAATGCCGTTTATGGATTCCCAGGATGGTATCTCCAACACGTTTACCATCGTGCCGGATGCACTCGGCAAGGATGAGACGGGCGAGGAGCAGAACCTTGTGGCGCTGCTGGATGCTTACGTCGAGAAGGGCGGACATCACTTGAACGTCAACGTATTGAACCGCGAGACGCTTTTGGATGCACAGAAACACCCGGAGCAGTATCCGCAGCTCACAATCCGTGTTTCCGGATATGCGGTAAACTTTATCAAGCTGACCAAAGAGCAGCAGGACGAAGTCATTGCAAGAACCTTCCACGAGCGCATGTAGTTCATGTGGAAGTGATACAGACAGGATAAATCGCGCGAACCGGAACCGGTGCCCTGCTGCTTTTGCGGCGGGGACACCGGGATAAGCTGGCTCGCGCGATTGTATTATGATTATCAGATGGATGGGATTAAAAAGGAGGACTTTATGGGAAAAATTCATTCGATGGAAAGCTTTGGAACGGTGGATGGACCGGGAGTCCGCTTTGTGGTGTTCTTTGAGGGATGTCCCATGCGCTGCCTGTACTGCCATAATCCCGATACCTGGCATCCGGAGGACGGGCAGGAGATGAGCGCGGAGGAGATCCTTTCGCGCATGGAGCGCAACCGGTCGTTTTACCGGACCGGCGGAATCACTGCGACCGGCGGAGAGCCGATGCTCCAGATTGATTTTTTGACGGAGCTCTTTGCAGGGGCAAAGGAACGCGGGATTCATACCTGTCTGGACACGTCGGGCATTATGTTCCCCGGGTGTGGCGGCACGTCGGAGGAGGAGCAGGAACGCTTAAAGAAGGTGGATCTGCTGCTCTCAGTGACGGATCTTGTGATGCTTGACATCAAACATATGGATGCGGAGGAGCACCGGAAGCTGACCGGACAGGACAATGAGAAGATTCTTGCGTTTGCAAGGTATCTGGATGAAAAACAGATACCGGTCTGGATCCGGCATGTGGTTGTTCCGGGGATCACATTTCAGAGGGAAGAACTGGAGGCTCTGGGCCGGTTTCTTGCGACACTCTCGAATGTGGAAAAGCTGGAGGTGCTTCCGTATCACTCCATGGGTAAAGTGAAATATGACAATCTCGGCATTGATTATGCATTAAAAGATACGCCACAGCTCACCAAGGCGGAGGCGAAAAGTGCGGAGAGCATCATTCTGGAGGCAATGCGTCAGGCGAGAAACGTCTGACTGCCGGAACGGATCGTGCAGGGAATGATAGAGAAAGTGCATGAAGTAAACGATGCCGCGTCCAATATGGCAGCTATCACGGAAGAACAGTCGGCATCCGCGGAGAAGATTGAGGCGACTGCGGTCAGCATTCAGGAACTGGCGGAGATTGTCTCCGAGAACAGTGCAGATGTGCAGAAAGACTCGAAGGAGATGGAAAACACGGCCGAGACGCTGAAGGAACATATTTCCAGGTTTACGATTTAGAACTTGCAGAAGAGGTACTTTCGTATTATAGTGTAGATAGAGACTCAGATTAAGAAAGGAGCATGCATTATGAAGATCAAGAACATCACGGATATCGACGGATTTTTTAAGGTAATAGACTCCTGTCAGGGAAAAGTGGAACTCATTACCGGTGAGGGGGACAGACTGAACCTCAAGTCAAAGCTTTGCCAGTATGTGTCACTTACCAGTATTTTAAAGACGGATGTGGAGATTCCGGAGCTTGAGCTTGTCGCTTACGAGCCGGAAGATACAGAGAAAATTATTAAGTTCTTGATGAAGGGCTGAGAAAAAGAACCGTCAACACAGGTTGGCGGTTCTTTTTTGCCTTTTAAAAATTTAGAATTGAGGTATTTATGAAACCAGAAGAAACAGTATTTCACGAGATAACACTGCAGGATAAGGCATGGATGGACCGGAAGTTCGCGGAGGATGATCGGAATGCCTGCGAATACTCGTTTGCAAATAATTTTATGTGGAGAAATGTCTATCAGGTCAGAGTGGCGGAGCTTCACGGCTGCCTGGTAGTTCGGTTTATAGATGGAGAGATTCACTGCTTTTCATTTCCGGTTGGAAACGGCGACAAAAAAGCGGCGGTGGAGGAGCTGCTTGCGATCTGCCATGAGGAGGGAATCCAGCTGCTGATAGCACCTGCCAGCGAGCAGGACCGCGCGCAGATGCTAGAGTGGTTCCCGGGAAGGTTCTTAATCGAGGGAGACCGGAACGACTATGACTATATCTATGCAAGAGAGAAGCTTGCGACGCTTGCCGGCAAGAAACTGCACGGAAAGCGCAATCACATTGCCCGCTTTAAAGATTCGGGAGACTGGTCTTATGAGCCGATGACAGCTGAAAACATAGAAGAATGCCGCACGATGACGTATACGTGGATTCACATGCGCGAGGAAAAGTGGAATGAGGAGATGAACCAGGAGATCTCGGTACTCCATGAGGCGTTTGATCATATGCAGGAGCTGGGACTTGTCGGCGGAGTGCTCCGGAGAGACGGGCAGATCGTCGCGTTTTCGATCGGGGAGCGGCTGAACTCGGAGACGTTCGTTGTGCACTTTGAAAAGGCGTATCCGGATCTTCAGGGAGCGTATCCGATGATCAACCAGCAGTTTGTCCTGCATGAATGTGAAGGGTATGCGTATGTCAACCGCGAGGAGGACACTGGCGATCCCGGACTCAGAAAGGCAAAGCTTTCCTATTATCCGGATATTCTCCTTCCAAAATACGAACTGGAGGAGAGCGGGGTGGTCTATGCGGACCCCGAGCGGGATGCGCCGTATATTCAGGAAATCTGGCAGAAATGCTTTGGCGACGAGGAAGATTATATTCAGTTTTATCTGAAGCACCGAATGACGAGAGAGAATATGCTCGTGATTTTCCGGGATGGAAGACCGGTAGCGATGGCAAGTTTTCTGCCGGTGCAGTACCTGTGCAACGGAGCGTATGTGGACGCGCGCTATGTGTATGCGGTTGCGACACTGCCGGAATACCGGGGACAGAAGCTTGCGGAACAGATTCTGCGCTTTGCAGAAGAAAAATATCAGGTGCCGCTCATTCTGTCGCCGGCCGAGGAGTCGCTGATCCGTTACTATGAAAATCTGGGATTTAAGAATGCATTCCAGGGAGAACGCAAAAATGTGAGCGGCAGTGACATTACGGCGCTCGAGGTAAAGGACACGGAGCCGGTTGCATGCATGGAGCCTGTCACACCGGAGGAGTATGTACGGATCCGGGATGAAAAGTGCGCGAAGGAAGGGTATGTACACTGGGATGTGGATGCGGTTTCCTATGCGATGGAACTCGCGGCAAGCTGCGGCGGCGGTACGGCGGCAGTCAGCTGTGAGGATAAAAACACACGGAATGAGCAGGAAGATGACAGGGATATTCTGATGTATGATATCCGGGAAAAAGAGCTCGTGATACTGGAGACAACGCTGTCGGACGACGCTCTCTCACAGGTGCTTCCGCAGCTTATGGAAGAGACGGGAACCAGCGCAGCATCGTACGGACGGGAGCGGGGCATGATCTGGCTGCCGGAGACGATGGCAGATCTGCCGGTTGCGGGCGACGGTTATCTCGCACTGACGCTTGGTTGATGAATTTTCAGAAAAAATTATGAAAAATGCATAAATTTTCTTGCTATAAAGCCAAAATATGTTATAATATAACCATGATATATCTTGTATCAAATAAACGGCAAAGGGGTTGGACATCATGAGAATTAAGATTACAGGAAGAAACATCGAATTAACAGAGGGGCTGAAGGCAGCAGTAGAGGACAAGCTGAACAAGCTTGAGAAGTATTTTACACCGGATACCGATGTATATGTGACGCTGAGCGTGGAGAAGGAGAGACAGAAAGCCGAGGTTACAATCCCGGCAAAAGGAAATTATATCCGCTCCGAGCAGGTAAGCAACGATATGTATGTATCCATTGATCTTGTGGAGGAAGTGATTGAGCGTCAGCTTAAGAAATACAGAACCAAGCTGGTGACAAAGCAGCAGAATGCATCCGCTGTATTTAAGCAGGAATTCCTGGATGGAGCCGCAGACGAGGATGAGGAGATCAAGATCATCCGTACCAAGAAGTTCTCCATGAAGCCGATGTATCCAGAAGATGCATGTGTGCAGATGGAACTGCTGGGACATGACTTCTTCGTATTCATCAATGCAGAGACGGAAGATGTCAATGTGGTATATAAGAGAAAAGGCAACACCTACGGACTGATCGAGCCGGAGAATTAAGAGCGTTTGAGATGTGCTGTCTCATAATGAACTGATATATTTACAGAAAGAAGAGGGAGAACCGTATTGCAGATGCGGCACTCCCTCTTCTTTTTGTGGAGAAAAAAGGAGTTTGAACTGACAGAGGGCGCTTTCTGTAAAATTTTTTGTGCAAAGGGGTGTACAGTTAGTACTAAAGTATCTTATAATTGTAGTTAAGCGTGCCCTGCGTGTGCGAGAGGTAGAAAAGTTAATCATGTGTGAAACAAAAGAAAAGGGCTCAAGTAGGAAAAGCTACGGACATACAAATGTATTGGTGGATATGATGCAGAATTATCCGGGGTTTATGGATTATATTGCATATCAGTACCCATTGGAGGGAGAACGGATTGAATTATTGGAACAGATTCTGACCGCGCTTGCGGTGGGAAGAAAGCTGGAAGCGGAGCAGATGATTTATCATTATGGCAGTATGATTCACGGGAGGGATCTCATTGCGAGGCAGGTTTTTCTGTGGCTTTTGGGGATGGCAGAATACAGCAGACGTGAGTGTATAGCGGAAGAGCGTAGATAAAAAGCAGGAAAGGGGTCGCAGCGCAGGGGCAGAGCTTTGAAAAAACAAGGAATATTCTTGTCATCAGATCGAAAAAGGTATACTATAAAGCGAGAAAAGTTTTGAAAAAGGAGAGACGGATACCATGAAGATAGTTGTTTTGGCAGGGGGGCTCAGCACAGAGAGAGATGTGTCCTTCAAGACAGGAGAGATGGTTACGAAAGCACTCAGAGAGAACGGACATCAGGTAATTTTACTTGATGTTTTTATGGGATATAGCGATAAGGAAGAAGATCTTACCGGAATTTTTGACAGAGCCGAGGCGGTCAGCGTCAAGGTGGCGGCGATTCCGGAGACCGCGCCGGACCTGGAAAAAGTAAAGGCGCAGAGAAAGGATCAGTCGGATAATTTCTTCGGACCGAATGTCATCGAGCTTTGCCGGATGGCGGACATCGTGTTTATGGCGCTTCATGGAGAGAACGGAGAGAACGGTAAGATCCAGGCGGCGTTTGACCTGTTTGGCATCCGCTACACAGGAACCGGATATCTGGGCAGTGCGCTTGCCATGAACAAAGGAATGGCAAAGCAGCTGTTCCTCGAGAATGGAATCCCGACGCCGAGAGGCACGTCCTTAAAGCGTGGCGAGGATGCGGCAAAGATCGAGACCTGTGGAATTCATTTCCCGTGCGTGGTAAAGCCGTGCAGCGGCGGATCAAGCATCGGCGTATCGATCGTGCACGACAAGGCAGAATACGAGCAGGCATTAAAGGAGGCGTTCCGCTGGGAGAATGAGCTGGTCATTGAGGAATATGTAAAAGGAAGAGAATTTTCTGTCGGCGTCATCGATTTTCAGGCGCTTCCGATCATCGAGATCGCGCCGGTGGAAGGCTTCTATGATTATAAGAACAAATACAAAGCGGGAAGTACGGTAGAGACCTGCCCGGCGGAGCTGTCCGAACAGATTACAAAGGAAATGCAGGGCTATGCAGAGAAGGTGGCAGAGGTGCTTGGACTCAACACTTACTCGCGCACAGACTTCCTTCTGGATGCGGAAGATCACATTTTCTGTCTGGAGGCGAACACACTTCCGGGCATGACGCCGACCAGTCTGCTGCCGCAGGAGGCAAAGGTGACCGGCGTGGATTTCAACCAGCTCTGTGAGAAGCTGATCGAGAGTTCCATGCGCAAGTACAAGAATTAAGAATGAAGTCTGAAATGGGAGCCATTATGAAAAATATGACATTGGAGCATATCGCGCAGGCATGCGGCGGTACATACATCGGGGAAGAATGCGACCGTAAAAAGGAGATTCAGGGGGCGGTGATTGACAGCCGTCTGGTCGGGGAGGGATATCTGTTTATTCCCATCCGCGGAGCGCGTGTTGACGGGCATGATTTCATTCCGGCAGTTTTTGAAAAGGGAGCGCTTGCCGTGCTCTCCGAGAGGAGGCTCGAGCATCCGGCAGGACCGTATATTCTGGTTGACTCCACGGAGGAAGCCATGAAGCAGATCGCGGCGTTCTACCGCCGCTCGCTCGACATCAAAGTCGTGGGAATCACTGGAAGCGTCGGAAAGACCAGCACAAAAGAGATGATCGCGTCGGTGCTCTCCGAGAAATACCGCGTGTTAAAGACCGAGGGGAATCTGAACAATGAGATCGGACTCCCGCTGACGATCTTTAAGATCCGGGAGGAACATCAGGTGGCGGTGCTCGAGATGGGAATCTCTGAGTTCGGTGAGATGCACCGTCTTGCAGAGATGGCACAGCCGGATATCTGCGTCATTACCAATATCGGCTTATGTCATCTGGAGAACCTCATCACAAGAGACGGCATTTTAAAGGCGAAGACGGAGAGTTTTGAGCATCTGGCACCGGACGGGATCGCCGTATTAAACGGGGATGACGATAAGCTCTGTGACAAAAAGATGGTGAATGGCAGACCGGCGGTGTTCTATGGAATCGGACAGGAAGCAAAGACGGCAGAGACAGAGGCCGGCAGCAAACGGCTCGCGGAAAAGGAAGTGTACGCGACCGATGTGGAGGCGATCGGCCTTGAGGGAACGAAGGCGGTCATTCACACGCCGGAGCAGCAGTTTGAGGTGGTGATCCCGATTGCTGGTGAGCACAATGTATACAACGCGCTTGCAGCAGTCTGCGTGGCAAGACGGCTGGGACTTGATGCGGAGGAGATGAAGCTTGGAATTGAGCATGCGCACACGATTGGCGGGCGGAGTAATCTGATCCGGAAAAACGGCATCACAATTATCGACGACTGCTACAATGCGAATCCGGTGTCCATGATGGCTTCCATAGACGTGCTGTCCCAGGCGAAGGGACGAAAGATTGCCGTGCTCGGCGATATGGGAGAACTCGGCAGTGAGGAAAAGAAGCTGCACGGAATGGTCGGCACACACTTTGCGGGGAAGAAGATCGATGCGCTGTTTGTGACTGGAACACTTGCAGGGGAGATTGCGGAGGAGGCGCGGCGTGTAGCGCCGGAGACTAGGGTCTATGCGGAACCGGACAAAGAGGCGCTGGAGGAGGCGCTGCTGGAGTACCGCAGACCGGGAGATACCATTCTGGTAAAGGCGTCCCATTTTATGGGATTTTCGGAGATTGTGAAAAAATTGGAACAGCCACAGTGAATAAGGAAGGTACACATGAAAAAGAATATCATACTGATTGGAATGCCCGGTGTCGGAAAGAGTACCGTTGGCGTGGTTCTTGCAAAAGTGATGGGATACCAGTTCATTGATGCCGATCTGGTGATACAGGAAAAGGAAGGAAAGCTTCTGCGTGAGATTATCGCTGAAGTCGGACCGGAGGGATTCCTTAAGGTGGAGAACCGCATCAACAGCGGGATCGAGGCGGAACATGCCATTATTGCAACCGGCGGGAGCGTGGTGTACGGAGCGGAAGCGATGGAACATCTTGGCCGGATCGGTACGGTGGTTTATCTGAAACTTCCGTACCGGGAATTGGAGCGCAGGCTCTCGGACATCAAGGGAAGAGGGGTTGTCTTAAGAGACGGACAGACACTTCATGATCTCTATGAGGAACGTGTGCCTTTGTACGAGAAATATGCGGATGTGATTGTGGATGAACATCATTTGAACGTGGAACAGACGATTGAGAAAATTATGGAATTGAAGGAACGCTTTCAATGAAGAGACAAACGTTTACAAAACAGGCAGTCTGGCAGGCAGCTGCGGTAGGAGTCCTGGCGGTCGGCGGAGTCCTTTTTTGCCTTTCCGGGCAGATTGGAATCGGACAGACATACCGGCAGGTGCGCGTGGATGACCGCATCATCGGGTATGCGCCAGAGAACACTGATATGGATGACATCGTCCGTCAGGCGAGACAGGAACTGACGCAAAAGACCGGGGAGAGAATCAGCGGCGAAGTCGTATGGAGCAGTGAGGAGTGTAGAAAACCGTTCCAGAAGTTGTTGTCGGAGAATGAATTAAAAGAAGCCGTAGAGAACATACTAAGTGAGAAAAATGCAGAGGAAAAGCAGCGCGTCTATACAGTGGCGATCGATGAATACCGCGCCAACTTTGCGACGATGGACGAGGTGGAGTCTTTTCTGGAAAAAGTGAAGGCTTCTGCGGATGAGGCGGATGAATACGGGGCGGTCATTGCGGATCAGGGCTCCCATGTGAGCGGAATTCTGACAGCGTCTCTTGCCAGAAGGGACGCAGGGGCTGCAGCGGATGAAAAAGCGCCGGAGGAAGCACAGGCTTCTCTGCCGCAGGCAGGAATCAGCGCCTATGTGATCTGTACGCTGGAGGAGGCATTTGCAGATCCAAAAGCCACGTATGAGACAGGCATCCTCGATATGGAATTTGTGGAGCGGGTGAATGTGTTCGAGAACTATGTCGATGCCGATCAGATTGCAGATGTGGATGAACAGGTTGCCGAAGTAACAAAAGAGAAAGAATCGAATAAAATATATGTAGTGGAGAGCGGAGACTGTCTCTCCGTGATTGCGATGGATCATGATACGACAGTGTCGTCGATCGTGGCGTTAAACGGGCTGGACAGCGCGGATGCGATGATAAGGGACGGTCAGGAACTCATCATTGCGGTGCCGGAGCCGGATCTGCAGCTTCGGGTAACAAAAGGAGAGGTCTATGAGGAGGACTACATGGAAGAGCCGATCATCATAGACAACGATTCCTGGTATACGACAAAAGAGGTTGTACAGCAGGAGGGAACGACGGGACACCGGGAGCGCAATGACGTTGTGGTCTATGAGAACGGTGTGGAAACAAGCCGCGAGATGATACATCAGAACGTTATGGTGGCGTCACAGGCGGCAGTCATTGAGCGCGGTACCATCATTCCGCCGACCTATATCAAACCGATTTCCGGAGGAAGATATACGTCAGGATTTGGCAGACGCTGGGGACGTATGCACAAGGGCGTTGACTGGGCATGCCCGATTGGGACGACGGTGTACGCATCCTGTGCCGGAACGGTAATCTCTGCGTCCTATAATGGCGGCTACGGCAATAACGTGGTCATCAGCCATGCGGATGGCAGACTGACGAGATATGCACACAACAGTAAGCTTCTGGTGAAGGCTGGACAGCATGTTGAGCAGGGAGAGCCGATCGCGTTAAGTGGAAGTACGGGACGTTCTACAGGACCGCATGTTCATTTTGAGATCTATATCAACGGTTCAGCAGTGGATCCGCTCAAATACATCAGCAACTGATGGGAAGAGGACACAGACTGGAAATAGTTGTATGCTGTACAAATGGATGAAATTTATGGTATAATGTACACTATATGGTTGATGAACGAAGAACTTAAGAATTACTTGACAAAATCATGTAAGCGCTAGTATAATTACGTGTTTGTATAAAGCGTTCATAGAGGTGTGATATGGAACAGTATGTGATCAAAGGTGGAAATCCGCTGGTAGGAGAGGTGGAAATCGGAGGCGCTAAGAATGCGGCGCTTGCGATCTTATCTGCTGCAGTTATGACGGATGAGACCGTTACAATAGAAAATGTACCTAATGTCAGGGATACCAACGTTTTACTCAATGCCATCGAGGAGATTGGAGCGCGGGTAGAGCGGCTGGATGCTCACACGGTAAGGATCAATGGATCTTTTATCCGGGATTTTAATGTTGACAATGAATTTATCCGAAAAATACGTGCATCTTATTATCTGATCGGCGCACTGCTCGGCAAATATAAGCGGGCGGAAGTGGCGCTTCCGGGCGGATGCAACATCGGCGGACGGCCGATCGATCTGCATATGAAGGGCTTTAGGGCTCTGGGCGCAGAGGTGGATATCAAGTATGGTCTGGTGCGGGCTTATGCAGAAAAGTTAACCGGCACCCACATTTATCTGGATAAGGTGTCTGTCGGGGCAACCATCAATATTATGATGGCGGCGTCCATGGCAGAGGGCAAGACAATTATCGAGAATGCGGCGAAGGAGCCGCATGTGGTTGACGTTGCCAACTTCCTGAACAGCATGGGAGCCAATATCCGCGGCGCCGGTACGGACGTGATCCGGATTGTTGGAGTGGAGAAGCTGCATGCGACAGAGTATTCGATTATTCCGGATCAGATCGAGGCAGGCACCTTTATGCTGGCGGCAGCGGCGACCAAGGGTGACGTTACCGTGAAAAATGTGATCCCGAAACATCTGGAAGCGATCAGCGCAAAGCTGCTTGAGATCGGGTGCGAGGTGGAGGAGTTCGACGACGCTGTGCGCGTGGTGGCATCGAAGCCGCTGCGTCATACACAGGTGACGACGCTTCCTTACCCGGGTTTCCCGACGGATATGCAGCCGCAGATGACAGTTGTGCTGGGAGTGGCCCAGGGAACGAGTACCGTGACGGAGAGCATTTTCGAGAACCGTTTTAAGTATGTGGATGAATTGACACGCATGGGTGCAAGCATCAAGGTGGAGAGCAACATCGCTATTATCAGCGGTGTGGACCAGTACACCGGTGCCAGAGTCAATGCGCCGGATTTAAGAGCCGGAGCGGCGCTTGTGATTGCCGGACTTGGCGCAGAGGGCATTACTGTTGTGGACGATATTTATTACATTGAGCGCGGCTACGAGGCATTTGATCAGAAGCTGTCACTGCTTGGGGCATTGATTGAGAAAGTTTCCGACGAAAAAGAAATACAGAAGTTTACACTGAAAGTATCATAGAATGGAAGTTTTGAACCATCAGGTCTGCTGCGGGAGGGGATCCCGCAGCAGACATTTTTTATTTCATAGGAAATACTGCGGAACGTTAATAAAAGAAAGCAGAACCTTCCTATGAAATAAAAAAACGTTCTTTTGACATGATAGCGCGGAAGACAGACTTGGAGGATAACAATGGAAGCACAGGAAATACAACAGAAAGAGTTACATACTATGAGAGGAGAACTGGCACTGCTTGTTGCAGTGCTGATTAACAGCTTCGGGGTGGTGCTGATGCTGCATTCCGGCGCGGGAATCTCTGCCATCTCGAGCGTGCCGTTCGCGTTTTCGGAAGTGTTTACGCGGATCTCGCTCGGCACATGGACATACCTGTTCCAGGGCGTCCTGGTGCTTAGCCTGATGATTTTAAGAAAAAGGTTTGTGCCGCAGTATCTGTTCAGCTTTGTGGTGGGATTTGTGTTCGGAGAACTCCTGGATGTGCATGAGGCGTGGATCAATCTTCTGCCGCTTACGCTTCCGAACCGTATTCTCTATTTTGCAATCAGCTATCTGTTGATCTGCATCGGAATTGCACTGTCAAACCGCTGTGGTCTGCCGATCATACCGACAGATCTGTTCCCGAGGGAACTGGCGGACATTACGGGCGCCGCGTATTCCAACATAAAGGTCTCGTTTGATGTGATCTGTCTGGCGGTGACCGCCGGCATGACGATCTTCTTCCTGGGACATCTGGATGGACTTGGAATCGGAACGATTCTGGCAGCGTTTACGATGGGAAAGGTGATCGGGGCGATCGGGAAATGGATGGACGGGCGTTTGCGGTTCGTGTCGGTTCTGACTCCTAAAACGGCAAAGCCGTGTTAGAAAGCCCCCAGCAACCGGGAAAGTGTACAGGAGATAAGCTGTAGACAAAAAATGAGGGAACCATAACGTTCCAATGTAACCGGCAGCGGCGAATTCTTTGGAGTAAAATCCAGGTAGTTCTTCCGTGCCGCGTCCGGCATCCTGGATGAACTGTGTCTTTCCACGTTTGGACAGTCCCCGGAGTGTGTCCGGCAACTCGCAGACAATGGGCGGACTTCCTAGACCTGTTAAGAGATGTCAACACAATTTTTGATTTTTTTGCATAAGAAATAGGCCTGATTATTCAGGCTTTTTTCTTATGCAACTATACTATATTCTTATATATTTCCATTACTCTTGCAT
>SKEL01001046.1_pt1 | contig 26647 bp, 23 predicted proteins | sample 4826741 | NCBI WGS metagenome assembly SKEL01 (sample SAMN11008810, study PRJNA524170) | human gut metagenome | biome: Human fecal sample; material: Feces; isolation source: fecal sample from pouch patient p33 | host: Homo sapiens | place: Israel: Tel-Aviv | collected 2016-03-22
TCAGGATGGACTTGGCGGTCTTTCCTGCCGCCTGCTTGTAAATGTGATACTGCTTGACGGCAATGCTGTCCGGGTCCCGCATCTCCAGACGGTCAAACAAAATGTCCAGAGGGGACTCGTAGTCCTCGTCCTCTTCTTTTACCTGTGCCGAGCCTAACATCTCCATGATCATGGCGAAGTTCTGTTCTTCCGGCGGAGCTTCGTGGAGCAGATACAGCATCAGTGCCTGAAGCAGTGCGGTTTCGCTCTGTGTCGATAGGTAAGCCTTTGATGTAATCTCCAGCTTTTCCCCCGACTAGCACCGGACATGCGACTTTCACCGCATCCGGCGCCCCACCGATTGCTTTTCTCAGATATTTAATCAGTTTCCAAATTTTCACATTATCCTATTGTAGGAAGTCCAGACAGCTTTCGCAGACTGTTTATCTTAGACATCATTTTCGTAGTTACTTTCAATGTTTTGGCTAAGGCTTTTAATTGTTCCAGAGATGTTTTCTGTAATAACGGTAAATATCTGTCATGAATCAGAGTCATATTTTTGTAGCGTTCCAAACCACCTTGCTCTTTTGGCTTTTTATACCAACAAGCAATGCTTTGGGCAGTTGTAAATTCTTCCCCGCTGATAGCACATTTCCCTTTCTGTGCAGAAAAGAGTGACAGACTGCTGTCCAGAACTTCTATGCTATCTTCTTGAGGTTTCTTTGTTTTCAATCCATACAGAACTGCCTTATTTAGGCTTAATTCTGTATGGATTGGCTCTCTGCCTTCCGCTGTATAACTGCATACTTTGATTCTTTTCGGCATAGCCACTTTATATTTCACATATGCGATTGGGTATATCATTTGGTCAATTCCAGCAACATAACGAACCATTTTCGATTTTCCAAACCTTTCCTGTTCGCTTTTTGTCATTGTCCCACCTTCCCGTTTCAGCATACTTCCTTTTTCAGTGTTCATCCGATTGGTCAGTACCGTCATCACCTGTCTGTGGAATCCCCTGCAATCAATACTGATACAGGTTGCAATCTGATAATAATTCTGTATGCCTAACACCATGGAGTTGTATAATCTTATCTCATTTAAACAAGTCATTTTCTCCCTTGGCTTGGCGATATGTTTTGCCTGTTCCACTAACTTCTCTTTTTCAATCTTAGCCTTTTTGTCACAAATTGCTGACTTCACGATATATCTGTGGTTTTTCTGAATAACTCTTATCTTGAATCCCAAAAACTCCGACCACCTTTTACGGGTATTTACAATCCTTGTTTTCTCTGGGGATACTTCAAGCCTCAGTCGTTCTTCAATCCACCTTGTAACAGCTTCTTTTGTTTTTACGGCATCTTCCTTGGTTTTACAGAAAATTCTAAAATCATCCGCATATCGAATGATGTGCATTTCTTTTAATCTTGTTTTGCGCATCATATTGTATCCACTGCCTTTGTCCAGAACTGGGGATGTGCGGATAGTCCGATACTTCGCTTTCTGCAATGCCAGAGGATTTTCTTCCCACTGGCTCGCTACCCACCAGTCAAGTTCATTCAGTACGATATTTGCCAGCAAAGGGGAAATAATTCCTCCCTGCGGTGTTCCCTTGTCAGGGATAATCGTGGAACCGTCCTGCATTCGTATAGGTGCGCTCAGAATTCGCCGGATTACAAATAGCAGCTGCTTATCTTGTATTCCCATTGCCCACATCTGCTTTATCAGCTTGCTGTGATTCACATTATCAAAGAACCCTTTTATGTCAAATTCAATAACATAATGTAAATTCATTCGCTGTAACATCGTATAGGTTTTTGATATTGCATGTTCTACAGACCGATTAGGTCTAAACCCATAGCTGTTGTTATAAAACTTTGCTTCACATATTGGTTCTAAAATCTGTTTCACACATTGCTGTACCAGCCTGTCCCATATACAGGGAATCCCTAATGGACGTGTTTTTCCATTTGGCTTTGGGATATCTTTTCGCCTTACAGGTTTGGGTCTGTAACCATGCTGACTTTCTGTGACAATAAACCTCACTTTCTTCACTACCATATCGGGTGTCATTCTCCCGATTACTGTGATATTCTGATTGTCTGTTCCTGCTGTATAGCTTCCCTTGTTGGCTTTTATATTTCTATATGCAAGTAGTATATTGTCCCGGCTTAGTATCAGCTCCATGAGATGCTCGAATTTTTCACCGTCCATGCTCTTTTGATATAATGTATCAAAAGTAGTCTGCATATCATAATATTCTGCATGCCGAAGGTCATCTACACATAGGCTTTTGCTTTTCTTTGGCATAAGGCATCACCTCCTTGAAAGTGACCCTTTTGGTCTTACTCGAATCCTTATGTTGGACTGAATAATATCTGATTTTTCACAATCGGCTGGAGACCATTCCTCCTTCTCCCATTACAGGAGTTCTCAACGGTTCGATCTCCACCTTTCGGCACCAGTAAATCTGCTTATATTCTTCGTCAGAAAATCTCTGAAAAGAGACCTGGTACCTTTCCTTGTTCTGACAATTCTATCTGTGCATATATATCCTTAGGTTTCTGCTATAGTCCTGTCAGCTTGGATATGCCTGTAACATATCATGGTCGTTCGTAGGGAAAATTTCTACTAAACCACACTGACTGCGCTTTAACGCACCCATACATTTCTATATGGTCTTCTTTTAGAACCGTACCTTCGCAGATTCGTCAGTCTGCACGCCAGAGCAGACATTCTAACCATAGATATTTTATAGACACTCGACCTATAGGTAACACAATCCACCTCTGGACTGCTTTCGGCAACTTTATTGGCAAGCTGCTACGGTTACTCTCAGTCTTTGTCGTGGGGCTTCATACAATCTCCTTTACAGAAACTGCATGCCCACCAAGTGTAAGCGTTTCAGGGCGTTACCCCATCATTCCACTTATCAAATTATCAGTTCACAATCATATTTTTACGATTGTGCGTAGACTTTTTACCGCCTACGAACAAGTCGCACTCTCCCAGAAGGGATCAGAGGACTGGGAACCTTTGGGTGTGGTGTTTTGTATCAGATTGGAAATAAGACGGAGCACGTCTTTGTCATCGTGGACATACTCGAATGGATTGTAGCAAAAAGATGTGTCGGGATTGATGAGGTCAAAGACACGCACCTCATATCCTTTCTTTTCCAGCAGACCGCCTGTCTTTCGGAGCAGCTCGGCTTTCGGATCGGTGATGACCATCGAACAGCAGCACTGCATGATGTTTGGCAGGACAAAGCCTCTGGATTTTCCTGCACCGGAGCCTCCCACTACGAGAATGTTGAGACATCTGCGGTGCTTGTGGGTGTCAAGGCTAATGCGGAAGTTCTGTGTCAGCAGGATGTTCTGGGAGTACGGCTTCTGGCTATATTTCTTACAGATCTGCCGGGCATCGCCCCATCTGGCAGAGCCATGTTCTTCCCCTCTGCGGTAGTTCTTCTGACTGGAATAAAAAATGCCGATCCCGGCTGCGTAAAGTAACGTACAGACCAGCATCGACTTGATGGTATATTCCGTATAATGAAACTGGAAGGGATGGTTCAGCTTTTCTGTGAGAACCTCCATCAGCTCGAAAAGATTCCTGCCCGGCTGGATGGCATCCGCAAGCAGGATTGCTACCCACCAGATGACAGGCAGTCCGGCAAGCCAAATCACCCAGTCTGACTTCCGGCTGTTTGTTACCGGGATGGCTGCTGTTTGGGCCTCTCTGCTCTTGGCAGGTCCGTAATGTGGAAGCTGTCCACTCCCGGAACGAGGGCAAGGCTGCTTCCATTCTCCCAGTTTACGTGGATCTGCCCTGCATCGTCTACCATATCCACCTTACCTTTTAAGCCGGGTGGCATGTGGCTCTCCCCCTCCATGCTGTTAAGCGTGACCTCGGTTCCCGGCGGATATCTTCTCCGCATGGCTTCTATTCTTTCTTGTGTCATATTTCTGTATATTTGTACCACATCCTTTCTTCATCTTCCCCTTCCACGGTATGGGCGGTATCTGGATTTCATGATCTTTAACAGGACGCTGTCGATCCCATCGGAATAGCGTCCGTTTTTCAGGTATGTATCCCGGAGCTGGTTTAAGGCTTCCACGGATTTGCTGTGTTCGGCTTCTGTCAGGTAGAGCTTTCCCTCTTCCTGCTCTGCCAGCTTCAGAACCAGATCCCGTGTGGTATCCACCGGAAGCCCCTGTTCTTTTTCCTGCCGGAACACTTCCCGGAGGGCATGGATCAGCATATGGTTCATGATCCGGTCCATCTTTACATATCGCATTCTTGTCATAGGCGAGCCTCCTTTTTTCCTCTTTTTTCTAAACCACAACATACCACACTTCCTCCCGGAAAGCTACTGCAAAAGAGCCGGAAAAACCCCTTTTATCAGCGTTCCGGGAACTTTTTATTCTTGGCTGGTTTCTCTGATTTCTCCTCTGGGACGGCAAATTCATCGGGCATAAATTCCTGCTCACTTTTGCCGAGGTTGCGGTCTACCTGCTTGCCGATGGAATAGGCTGCGCTCTTTACATTCTGGATAAAGGAGCGGAGTTCTTTCGGATCTTTCTGTCCGAATGCCTGCATCTCGCATACCTTGTCAAAGGAAAAGCCGGAGACATCCACGCCATATTTCTGTGCTGTCACATACGCCGCACAATAAGCCTGTGCCGCTACCCCTGCCCGGCTGTAGCTTCCATCGTGATGGTCAAGAGATGCATACGCCAGTTCCCGGCTGATGGAATGGAATGTTGTATTTTCACTCATGCCGTTTCGGACATAGATCGTCCGCTGATTCGGGATATACTGTGCCTGTACCTTATCCGGCAGGTTGTCTGCGATCTGAATCCGTACCTCGCTGTCGGTCAGCAGTGCTTCCATCAACTGGTCCATCGGTTTTGGCTCCGCCTCTTCCGGCTGTTTGGTGCGGATCTGGCTGATGTCATAGGCTTTCTGGATGGAGTATCCCTGCTGGATGACACCATCCTTTTCGTATTCCTGTCCGACAATGAAGTTGTATCCCTTGCTTCCGGTCTTGACTACTTTGCCTTCTTCTTTCCATTTTTCAAAGGTCTTAATCTGCCGGATCTCCGGGTTCTGTGCATAGAGCAGGAACAGGTTGTCTGTCCTCTGTGGCTTACACTGTCCCATAAAATCAAGGAATCCTTTTAAGGAGTCCCCATTCTGGAAGACCTCCTGTGCCTTTCCATCGATCATGCCCCAGATTTCTTCCCTCTCCTGCTTTTTCTGTGCGGCATATTCCTCTTTCGATAGCCGCTGGGCGGACGGTTCCTGCGTGTCCTGCCCTAAAAATTTTGTCAGGTCCATCTTCTACCTCGCTTTCACCTTTCGTTTATTTCTCGCTTTCTTCTGCGTTTTCTTTGGTCCACGGTTCTTTTCCCGGCTCCGCTTCTGGGATTCCTCTGCTTTCTCCCGTTTGATGTTCTCCAGCTCCCGGCGGACACTGGGACGCTCCTGTTCCCTTGGCTTTGCTCCATCAGTCCCGTTTTCCTGCCCGGTAGAAATATTTCTGCTGTGCAAGGAAAAGCCGGACAGATTCTCTTCCCCCTCTTCCTGCACCGGGATAAAATTTTCCGGTTCGGAAAAATCCATGTCACCGACCTGGAATGCTTCGTCCAGATCGCTGATCTCAAACTGCACCTCGCCCTCTGGCATCTGTACGATTTTCTGTACTGTTTCGGTTTCCGGTGCTTCCATTCCAGCGGTTACCTCATGGACAGCTTCCCCGACTTCACTTCTTACAAAATCAAGATTCATCTTATCCATAACCCGGTTGACCTTGGCTGCGTCATCCGCAAAGACCATGACCTCGCTCATCTCCGGGTTCTTTTTATCACGGATGATCACATAGAGCAACCCTCGCTTCCTGCCCTCACTGCAGAATTCACGCAAGCGGTCAGACGGCACAGTAAAGAACTTCAATGGCTTGTTCTCCTTTAACATCCGCACCATCCGGGTTCTGCCCCTCGTTTTCTTCTGGTCTTTTAATACGGCGGCAACAAATACCGCCAGATGCTTTGCCAGCGTACCCGAAAGTCTGAGCCCGTGGTCCACGCCGTCCAAGGAATACCGGACGATCTGATCCGCCGCATCGCCTCCATAATTCATACTGTTCACCTGCTTTCTGTTCTCGGTTGTCTGTTTTTCTCCGTCTGTTCTGCCTGTCTCTGGATCTGCTCTGCCAGACGCATCTTTTCTTCCATCTCTTTGGACTGCTGTTCGATCCGGATGCAAAGACGGATATCCTTCCGAAGCGGCCTCAGTTTTTCGGTGATCTGACCGATCCTAACACTGTCCGGTTCGCTCCGGTAGAGCCGCTTCCGTTCTTTTGTGAGTGCCTGCACCTGTTCTTCCAACGGGGTTCGGTATGCCATCAGTTCTTCACGGGTGGTAATCTGATACTTCTGAAGAAATTCCATCTGCTCGATCCTGGCATCCAGTTTTCGGATATCTGCCCGGAGCACTGGGGAGATTCTTTTCGGCTTCTGCTTTAGAACACCCATCTGATACAAATAGGAATAGTACAGGGCCTGTATCCCTTTTAACTTCTTTTTCGGGGGCTGGGAAGCTCCTTCTTTTCCAGCAGTTGTCCTGCTCTTGGGCTGTAAGATCCACTGCAGGATGCTCTCTTCTGAGTAATTCTTCCCAAGGCTCCGCAGACGGATATACCGTTCCATCCCCGGTGCTTTCAATGCGATGTACTTCCGATTCAGCTTCCACTGATATCCTCTCTGCTTCATCTGGTCCAGAAATTGTTTCCATGTGAAGCTTTCTGCCACCGCATCACGGATATCCAGACGGATCGAGGTTCTCCAGGTTGGCTTTCCGTCCTGTTCTGCCATCCACTGGGCATAAGATTTCCCTTTGCCATTTTTCGGTTCGATAACTGATAAGCCGTATTTCAGGCATAAGGCATCCGAAGTTTTCCGCACATCCTCGTAGTAGCTCCTGCTGTTACTATGGTACTTTTTCCCATCTTTCATGCTCACGGAATTAAACACGATATGGTTGTGGTAATGCTCCGTGTTCAAATGAGTGGTGATGACAGCTTCATATTTTCCCTGAAGAAGTCTTTCTGCCAGCTCCATGCCAATCTGGTGGGCAAGTTCCGGGGTGACTTCCCCTTTGGCAAAGCTCTGCACCAGATGGAAGCCCTGCACCCCGTCCATCTTGTTGTATCGTTTCTTTGTATCTACCATATCTTGATAAGCAGTCTCACAGACACAGCCAATGGCATTCTCAAAAATGGAACGCTCCGTCTTGTCCCGGTTCATTGCATATTGAATAGCTTCTTCCAGAGAGCCGGCACTTTGTCCTTTCTTTGTGGTCTTATCCTTGTTTCGAATGTAAGTAATGGAATTGTCCAGACGGCTGACCGGGATGATACTGGTGTATGCCATCGGCTACCATTCCTCTTTGACCAGCCTCCATGTCTCTTTCGTCATGCGGAGCATTTCCCGAATATTCTCTTCCCCTGCCATCCCACATCCATTGGCTACATGGGCAAGCTGATTGGCATTGTTGCACAGACCGGATACTTTCCTTAAAAGTTCGGTATGATGTTCACAGGGTCTTGCCCGGACTTCGCCGCCCATGACAATGGAACGGATGTATTCCTCACGGGACAGGCCGCTTTTTTCTACCTGCTCTTCCAGAAAACGCAGCTCCTTTGTATTGAGGCGGACTGGTATCACATGGTTTCTTTTTCTCATCTCTTCACCTGCTTTCCAACGGGTTATTGATCGTTTCCTTACATTTCACGGTTTTTCCAGATCAGGAATCCTGTCAGCACGCCAATGGCTACGGCTACAGCAATAATCTTTTTCTTCATATAGGCCTCACCCCCTTTCCGGTACCCGGCACAGTTCCATCGGGGCAAGCATGATTCCTCTTTTCTCCATCTCTTTCGCAAATTCCAGAAGGTTCCATTTCTTCCCATCGATCATGGCAGATTCTGCATCCAGATAATGGCAGGTGGATACGTTCCGCTCTCCATTTGGGGCATTCTGCACAAGGCTCTCCCCGTCTGAAAGCCGGAACAGTTCCTGTCCCTGACTGTTTACAAAACAGATGCACACGCCGTGGTCAATGATCTCCTTTGGTTTCATCCGGCACCGCTCCAGTGCCTCATCCTCCCGTTTTCCTGAGATCAGTAAACACATTGCAAACACGCCCATTGCCCCTCCGGTCATTGTGCCAAGTATAAATCCTAACATTTCTTCGTTCTCCTTTCGTCTGTTTACGGCTCGATATGGGGGATTGGGGTTCTCCCCAAAGTGCGTTTGGATATCCAAACGCTATGCTTGCAAAACCAGTCGCATTTTGCTTCGTCCCCTCTGAACCTATCGTTTTTCGGAATTATTCGTTTTCTTTGATTTTGCTTAACCCATCCAGCGTGGTACAGATGATATGGAGTCTGTCAGCCATGCTGATCTCCGTGTTCATCGTCCCGGTGGTCTCTTTTCCGCAGACGACCACCATCCTGCACCGTCTTAAGATCTGATGGGACATTCTCCGCATAGCCTGCATATCCTCCGCATCCCCATCATCAAGGAATGGGGAAAAGCTGTACTGCGGACAGATCGGCACATATCCCAGTTCGTAGATCTTCCGGCAGTACCGCTGTACTTTGGTCTTTCCCTCTTCTGCAGAGCAGCAGACATAAGCAAGTGCCTGTTCCAATACGACCATCTCCTTTCCTGACCAGACAAGTTTCCTCTGCCCGGCGTTTTTCCAAAAAGAAACACCCACAAAGCATTCCGGCTCTGTGGATGTCTTGTGGACATCTGGATTCTTTTCTTCCTTTTTTCAGATGTCTGGCAGACATCCGGTTACTGTGGTTCTTTATTCTCTGCTTCTGCCCCGGCTTCCTGTGCGATACGGACACGGTCGCTTCCCAGCTTATAATATGCATCCGTCACTTCGATGCCGACTGCCTGATAGCCCGACTCTGTCGCCGCAAGGATGGTCGTGCCAGCTCCGGCAAACGGGTCTAAGATCAGGCCGCCCGGCTCGCAGATCTGAATGACATCCTTCATCAGCTGGAGCGGCTTTTCTGTCACATGGATGCGGTTCTGGGGATTCCCATAACGGAACACACCCGGAAGACAGGACACCGGGCGGTTGATTGGCATCGGACCGTTGCTTCCCCACACGATGTATTCTGCCTGCTGGCGAAACCTGCCTTTTTGCGGACGGGAATTTCCTTTGTCCCAGACTGCAGTTCCTCTCCAGATCCAGCCTGCCCACTGAAGGGCATCGGTGATAGACGGGTACTGTCTCCAGTCAATAAAAAGGCAGATCGGAGCCCCTCTCTTGCAGGCTTTCCGCACATCGTACAGCCATTCTGCCATCCAGTGGGTCCAGGAACGCTGATCCTTGTTATCCCCATCAAAGTCCGGAAGGGCATTCTCTGCTTTCATGCTGCTATACTTCTGGTTGGTGGTGCGGTTGCGTTCATTCTGCTTGGTTCCCCCGGACGCATAGGGCGGATCGGTCACGACTGCATCAAAAATCCCCGGCTGGAATCCTTTTACCAGCTTTAAGGTATCCCCATGCAAGATACGCCAGTTCTCCCCTCCGGCAGACTCATCCGGCAGACAGTCCGGTTTTAAAAGATCTTCAAGTTTCAGGGTATTTCCCATAGGCATCATCCTTCCTCTTGCTTATTTCCCAGATTTCTCTGGAAGTGCTTCTATCTATGGAACTGCTCATCGGCAGGTATCCTCTTTTTTTGGTACTTCTTTTCTCGGTGTTCTGCGCTGTTCACGGTGATCCGACAGTTCGGTTTCCACATATTCGCTGATGATTCCCAGTGCTTCATAATAATTGCCACTCTTGTGGACACGGTCTGCCATCTCGTTGGCCTGTTCGGACATCCCGGCACATCTGAGCAATCTTGAGGCATCCCCAAGGATTGAGAAAATATTTCCGTCATGCCCTAAGAGCTTCAGCTTCGGACGGGACGGATTTGGTTTCGGCTGCTGTTCCTGCATCTCGTTTTCTGGTGCTTTCACCTGTATCTGGAAATCCGAGCCGGCACCGACATAGAAATGTAAGTATAATTCACCGCCGTCTACCTTGATCTCCCGTTGTTCCAGACTTTCTCCCCAGCCATCGCTGTACTGGCCTCTCAGATACTGCCCCACCACACGGTATTCCTCTGGTGTCAGATTCTCCCGGAGTGTCAGGTTTGCACAGCCATATAAAACACCATCCTGTTCTTTTACCGCCATTGTAATGCGTTCCACTTTTTCCTTAATGTCCTTATTTCGGTCAAAATAATCAATCAGGTTGCATGGCTGGTTGTCAGGCATACCGAGCCGGTTGATCTCGTCAACCTTTTCTGCTATAGATGGCTGATACTGCACCAGGTCAGGTCCTTCCAATGGTTCCGCATCATCCAGATCCACAATATCTGAATAGTCCGGGATAAACTCTGCCATCAGAGGGGACAGCATTTCCACTTCTATTTTTTCTTTGATAGGCATCACCTCACTTCCTTTCTCTGCCGTTTCTCCGGTGTTCGGGCAGCCATCTTTGCCATATCTGCCCAGTCTGCCCCTTCGATCTCCGGCAGGTTCTCGATGATCCGATAGCTTCCCTCGTAGGCTTTTCGGATATGTTCACACGCCCACCGTCCGGCAAAGTCATTGTCGGTACATACTTCAATCTCGGTAATCTCCGGGTGCTGGGACAGAAAATGTTCCAGTGCCTGCGGCTTTTTCATACTCCGCTGGCTCTGCCCTTCTTTTGGTGCACTGATCCCGCCAAGCTCCAGACGGTACTTATCCCGGCTTCCCTGTTCCAGTGTCATGTGAGCCAGCACATCCACACAGGCTTCATAAACGGCAACCCGTCTGCATCCTGTTTGTGCCGGAACACAAAAAGCGTATGCCTTTTCGCTTCCAGCCTGTTCCATCTTAAAAGCCTTTCCGCTGGCATCGTAAATCCCACGCAGGAAAGCATATCTTGCTACCTGGTTTTCATCCCGGCCTACGAACACGGCATTGTGGTAGGGCAGGCTCTCATAGAGGATTCCCAGATGAACACACTGCTGTAAGACCTCTCCACTGATCCCGCGCTCTTTCAGATATCGGAACACCCTGCGGCAGTCCGGGCTGGCTGGCGGCAGGACAAACAGCTTTTTGGGCTTTGTCTCCACAGGCGGAGGGATGTAGGTGGGATACTCATCTTTCAGCATTTGCACTGCCTCCAGAAAGGAACACCCATCTACATGGATCAGGAAATTTAAGGCACTGGTTCCCCCGATATCTCTGGATTTCCAGTGCCACTGGCTGGTGAGCTCGTTGATTTTAAAGCTATCGTGGTCTGTCAGCTCCCATTCATTTCTGGCTGAAGATTTTTTCAGGCGGTTCGGCTGGTATTTCTTCAGGTACTCAATGGCGGTGATCTCCCTTGCCCGTTTGATCTCTTCTTCCGGAATCCACGGCATTACATCACGGTATCCCGGAGCTGCTCTGCCTTATCCGTTTTCTCCCACGGGAATTCCTTTCTTCCAAAATGCCCGAACACGGCACTCTGTCGGTAGATTGGCCGCTTCAGGTGCAGGGTGTCACTAATCTGGCTTGGGGTAAGCCCAAACACCAGAGGAATCGCAGCGGCGAGGCAGTCATCCGCACAAATCTTTCCGGTTCCAAAGGTATCCACCTGCACCATGACTGGCTGGGCAACCCCGATGGCATAGGCAAGGGACACCTGACATCGGCTGGCAAGTCCGGCAGCCACCATGTTTTTGGCGATGTAACGGGCCATGTATGCCCCGGATCGGTCAACTTTGGAACAGTCCTTCCCGGAAAATGCACCGCCGCCATGCGGTACCAGGCCACCGTAGGTATCCACCATCAGCTTCCTTCCGGTCAATCCGGTGTCTGCATCCAGACCTCCGCACACAAATCTGCCCGATGGATTAATCAGGATCTTGGTATCCTCATCCGGCGGCAGCATGCGGAGTGCCGGGCGCAGCACTTTCTCCCGGATCTCATGCTCCAGCTTCCGAAGAGATTTTTCCTTTTCATGCTGACAGGACACAACGACCGTATCCAGACGGACAGGTCTGTCATCTTCATATTCCACGGTCACCTGTGCTTTTCCGTCCGGCAGGATTCCCATGATATATCCGCTTCTACGGCTTGCAGACAGTTCTCTTACGATGCGGTTCGCCAGAACCACTGGCATCGGCATAAGCTGCGGCGTATCATCGCAGGCGTATCCCACCATGATTCCCTGATCCCCGGCTCCATTGGCAAGTCCGCTCTGAACAGAAACAGTCCCTGTCCTGCGTTCTCTGGAACGTTCCACTGCCCCGGCGATATCCGGACTCTGTTTGTGGATGAGGGAATCCATATGGATTCCATCTGCTTCATAGCCTGCACTCTCCAACACCTTTCTGACGATTTCAAACACCTGTGGCTCATATCGGCTGGTGATCTCTCCTGCCACAATGATGTTCCCTTTAGTAGCCAGCACTTCGCAGGCCACCTTGGAATTTTCGTCCTCTTTCAGACACGCATCCAGAATACTGTCTGCAATTAAGTCGCAGAGCTTATCCGGATGTCCTTCCGTTACGGATTCTGCTGTATAAAATCGTTTCATAATTATTACCATCCTTTCCAACGAGTCAAAACTCGCTGCTCGTTATAAACTAAATAGATCCAGCAGAAAGCACTCCTTTTTGGAACACTTCCTGCCGGATCTGGATTATGAGCTGTCTCACATTCTGCACTTTTCTAGTACGTTCAGACACTTTTTTCCATCTGAATACTACCAACACACACCCTTACATAATCCCCCTGTTTTGAACACTTCCCAGTCTGTGCGGTCATCATTTGTCTCATTTTCTACACTTTTTGGGGGCTTTCAGACACTTTTCGTTAGAGCATTCGCTGATATTCCGTAGAGTATTTACCAAAGTTTCCACTTTTGAACACATTTTCCATCTGAATACACCTGGCATACACCCTTTATATACTCCCCTGTTTTGAACACATCCCTGCCCATGCGGTCATTATTTGTCTCATTTTCTGCACTTTTCGGGTACTTACGAACACTTCTGACTCCACACTGCCCCGGAAACCGGCACCGCCAGGACGATATTCCTGGCACCGCTCCATTCATATGAACACGTGACGAGCGTCAAAACCTTATCGTATATACACTTCAGGTAATCATCTCCGGTTTCGAACACTTCCCTCCGCTTGGCTACTTTTAGGTACTCTTGCACGGCCACCACATCTGGAAGTTTCTGCTGGAACGGGAACAGATTCCGGTCTGCTTTCAGTACCGTGACAATCTTATACTCCTGAATGCCGTCCTCTGTCTGAAGATAAGCAAAACGATGGGCGTTATAATAATCTTCCCCTGCATATAAGTCCAGGTTTCCGAACATCGCCCCGCTGTTCATGTTGTGACCGTAAATGATGAGATTCCTGCTTTCGGACACTTTACAGTCTGCCTGTAAAAACAGGCTTCCGTTGATGTCATATTCCTTTTTGTAATTCCGTTTCAGGTAAAACTCCCCATTCTCCTGTTCGGACTGAAGCACCGGGTAATCAATCCCGGTATCCGGTATCGTCAGCCATCCCTGCACATCCAGGTATTGTTTCCGAAGAGTAACAAGGTCTACCGTAGCCACCGAGCATTTTCTTCCAGCTGGTTGGTCTTTCTTTTCAGAGCCTGAGGCTCCCGGAGCTTCCGGCTCCGGGAAATTCCCTTTCAGCTCTGCCACCAGCTTTTTGTTTTCCATTGGAAGATATACCATGTGGTAAATCAGAAATCCGGCACTTAAGAAAAGAGCAGCAAGACATACCGCTTGAAAAAGTTTTTTCACGATTTTCATCGTTCCTGTCCGGCTTTTCTCTGCTTCTTTGGCTGACTCTTCTGTGTCTGTCCCGGCACAGGCGGTTTCCTTGCTGCTTTCAGGATTGGTTCTGTTGGGATCTGATTCTGCCTGCAGCCCTTTAAGATTCCGGTCAGGTACGACCGTCCGGGCGGATTAAAGTTCTGCATGTAATCTTTTGTCATGATATAGACAATGGCTTTGATCTCTCTTCCGCCTTTATTCTTGACGGTGATTTCCTGTTTGTCGTAAAAATCAGGATAGCCTTCATAAAGATCCAGGCTCTTTTCGCAGTCCCCGGTCAGTGACCAGAGGACGCCGTCCACATGGCTTCCCTCTTCCGGGAAGATGGTGGCAAGACCGCTTCCTGCGGCTGCAAAGGTCAGCCGATACCCCTCCAGGCGGACGGTTTCTACCATCTCCGCCTTTGGGCACCGATATGCCATCTGGTCCAGATCCATGTTGCTTCCATACGCAAAATATAATTGTTTCAGCCTATCTGCCCCCTTTTTTCTTCTTTCTTCTGGATGCCACACCCATGCCGATCAGACCGCCTGTGGAAAGGATTAGGCACAGGGCCGGAAACCAGAGGTTGGTGTCATCGCCTGTTTTCGGGTTACTTACAGACGGGGTGTCCTCCGGCAGCTTCTCGTTCGTCACTTTCTGGATGGCTTCAATCACTGGGGTTTTGTCATCTACATAAGTAAATGTCACTTCATGCTTGGTCTCATCCATCTGATATCCTTCCGGTGCTTTGGTCTCAACCAGATAATAAATGGCTGCCTTATCAAATTTGCCATCCTTATAAGTTCCGATTGCAAGCAGTCCGCTGGTTGCATGACCGTTTTCATCAGTGGTCAGGGTTTCTACCACTTTGCCATCGGCATCCCTCAATTCAAATTCTGCACCTTTCAGTGCAGCTCCGGTATCCTTGTCCGTTTTCTCAATGATCAGACGTCCCTTTGCGGTATCATCTTTCATGGCTACCTTCTGGATCTCTGCGGTGTCTGCCACCTCGAAGGTGATCTCTTCCGAAACGACATAACCGTTTGGAGCCTGCTCTTCTTTCAGGGTGTATTTACCGATTGGAAGTTTTTCGATATAATGCGGCTCTTTACCGGAAGTCCAGGTTTCTACGATATTGCCATTTTCATCTGTGATGGTCAGTTTGGCTCCTTCGATCTCATTATCTCCGGTAATATCCGTTTTGCTGATCTCCACTTTGGTCACATCATCTTCCATTACCTGTTTCTGGATCTCTACAGTATTCTCCACGGTGAATGTGATGCTTTCCGCAGTGGCATATCCATCGGCCGGCTTGGTTTCTGTCAGGGTGTACGATTTTCCTACAACCAGTTCTTTGATGATGTGCGGCTCCTTGGTGGATGTCCATTCCTCAACAACAGCCCCGTTTTCATCCGTCAGCTGTAATCTGGCTCCCGGCAGTTCCTCGCCTGTGGTCAGATCGGTTTTAGAAAGTTCCACGGTTGTCGGCTCATCTTCAAATACGAACTCATAGGACACTTCTGCTTCTTTGTCTCCCTGGTACTCAAAAACAAATTCCTGTTCTTCTCCGGTGGTGACAAATCCATCCGGTGCATACAGCTCCTTCACATAATAGGTTCCGTCAATCGGCAGGTCTGCAATAAAGGAAATCTTTCCATCTACATCTGTTGTTTTTAACTCGATCAGGGTATCTGCTTCCATCAGCACCTTTCCAGATGCGGACAGGATGTCGTTCCTAGTGTACAATCCAAAGATGCCGCCTTTTAATACACGGTCGGTATCCTTTTCTTTCTTCAGGACGTTCACTTTCACCTTCTGGCGGTTGTTCTGCCAGTCCTCATCGTATACGACAACCGGGGTATCCTGATCGCGGTAGGAAAGATCTACATATCGTGGTTCTTCATCCAGGATATAACCATATGCTGTGCCTACCTCTTTGACATAATATTTTCCAACCGGAAGGTCAGATACTTCTGCAACACCGTTTGCATCGGTAGTTACAGTTGCTACCAGTTCGTCCTTGGAATAATAGTCCGGGCTTACGCCATCAGCTGCTTTGATATCTTCGGCAGCACGGATTTCGAAGGTAACGTCTGTCAGGCTTCCTGTAATGTACTCAAAGAAATGTTCCACAACACCTTTGACGTTATCCAGCAGGGTGATCTTATCGAGGAATTCGCCCTTCTTGTTTACGATCAGCAGTGCTTTCGGTACATGGTCCTGCATTTCCACTTTCTGTATTTCTGCGGTATCCTCGATGGTGAATTTCACATCCGTAGTCTTTAAATAACCATGCGGTGCAAGGGATTCACGGAGGATATAGGTTTTTCCAACAGTCAGATATTTGATCACATGAGGCTCATCCTTTACGGAAGTCCAGCTGTCGATCACGTTTCCATCCTCATCCAGAACAGAAAGGGATGCTCCGTTCAACTCCACGCCTGTGGTCAGATCGGATTTTGTCACCTCGATGGTCGTCGGCTGGTTCTTCTTAATCGATTTCAGTTTAATGGTCTGGATGTCTTGTCCCTGATAGGTGGCATCAAATTCCAGTACCTCATCAGAGGATACAAAACCGTCCGGTGCAGAAATTTCTTTTACATAATAAGTTCCAAGCGGCAGGTCCAGTGTGAAGTGTGCCTGTCCCTTTTCATCGCTTGTAATCTCCTGTAATAAGGTGTCCGCTTTCACGATTACATTGTCACCGGATTTGATCTCATTCTTATTATAAAGACCAAAGACGGCTCCAGCTACCACGCTTCCGGTTTCTGCATCCTGTTTTTCCACGGTGATGCTTACCTTCTGGCGTTCATTGGTAAATGTCACTTCTTCGTCTACAACCGGGGTATCCTGTCCGGCATAGGTAAAGGTTACCTCTTCTCCTTTGGCATTCCAGGTGTATCCTTCCGGTGCTTTTTTCTCTTCTACACGGTATTTTCCGAGCGGAAGATTCTCGATTACGGCACTTCCGGTTTCATCGGTCGTTACCGTTGCCACCAGTGTGTCCTTGGCATATTCCAGATAACGGTTGCCGTTCTCATCTGTCTGATGGTCTGCGGTATAGATATCCTCGGAGGCGTAAACTTCAAACACGGCTCCTGCAAGGCTGGCTTCCTCATAAGTAAAGTCTTTATCAAAACCTTTGACTACTTCGCCTTCTTTGCGGATGGTCAGTCTGCCCTTAGCTGGGTGGTTCTCAAAATCCACCTCGATGATCAGGTCACCGCTAACCGGATCTTCCTGGTATGCGGTATCACTGTCTACCTTGATTTCCACGGTATTGGTGCTGTGGGTATATCCATCTGGTGCAGTCACTTCTTCGATGCGGTAATTTCCACAAGCCAGATTCTGTGGCAGGATCAGGTATCCGTTTTCATCCGTAAAATAGGATTTATGTACCGTAGTGGATGGATAAGTAGTCACTTGTTCTACATATTTCTTGTTATCCAGATCGTATACCTTAAATTCAGTATTCGGAACCAGAACAGATTTCTTTGTCTCGTCATCTTTTTTGACGATTTTTAATTTTGCTTCAAACTCTTCGTCCAGAAGCACACGCCATACCTGCGGTTTCTCTGGATTGTTCTCTGAAATCACAACTTTGAAATCATCAACTGGTTTGAAGTTGTGCGGTGTGGTGGTTTCTCTTACAATGTAAGTCCCGTATGCAAGCGGAATGGAGCATGCATATCCACGCTCATCCGTGAACATTTCTGTCTGTCCGTCTGCAGTCAGCACGACCGGAGTAGCGGATGTAAAATCATAGGAACCGTCCTTATTTTTCTTCAGGCTGCTCTCCAGATATGCACTGAATCCCACACCTTTTAACAGATCGGCATCGGTCTTTCCGTTGTTGGCGGCTTTGATGACCTGGAACGGCTGTTTGATCACATCTTCCAGAGAAGTTACGGTACGTTCTACCGTCTGAACCAGATCTCCCTCGTCATTGCACTCCAGATCATGTTCTTCCGTGTCTGCCAGATATCCGACAGGCGGAATCAGTTCTTTAACGTAATACTTTCCGAGATAGAGGTCTGCGACTTCTGCATTTCCCTCTGTATCCGTAGTCAGGGTTGCAATCTGTGTTCCTGCCGGGTAAAGAACACCTGTCTGTCCATCTGGATGTACGATATCTTCACGGGCATACAATCCGTAAACAGCACCCTCAAGTGTTGCATCTCCCTGTGCGGTCTTTCCGGTTTCGGAATCCTCTTTTACCAGTTTGATCTTCGCATTGATCCGCTCATTCTGGAACGTATGGTTGAAAGAAACCGTTGCCTCTTTGTCTGTTGTGTACTGGAAGGTAAAGGAGTACACATCCTCGCCGTTTCTCACATATCCAGCTGGTGCACCCAGCTCTTTCATGTAGTAGCTGTTGGCGATCGGCAGGTCTGCCTGATATACGGCTTTTCCGTCTGTTCCGGTCACTGCTTTCTCAATGAGAGTATCTTTCTTGACCACAATGGTTCCGTCCGCTGCTTTGATGTCATTTCCGGCATACAGACCATAAGTGCCGCCCGGAAGATATTTCCTGGTTTCTTTATCCTGTTTGTATACACTCACGCTTGCTTTCTGGCGGTCATTTTTGAATGTCACGCTTCCCATGACCTTTTCCACATTACTTCCGGCATAGGAAAGGGTGATCTCCTGGCTTTCACCAGTGCATACCAGATTTTGTGGTGCCTGCATTTCTTTTACCACATATTCCCCCAGATATAGCTTATCCAGTGTGGCACTTCCGTCATCCCCGGTGGTGAGTCCGGCTTTAACCAGTGCATCTTTTTTGTAGATGATTGTTCCGTCTGCGGATACAATGTCCTCTGCAGCATAAACGTTGTAAACCGCGCCTTTTTGTTTCTGCTCTGTATAAACAAAGGAAACACCATCATCGGTCACCTTTGCTCCGGTCAGGACTTCGCCTAATTTGTAAACGGTCAGGCTTGCCATCTGCTCTGCATCGGTAACGGTCTGTTTTACGGTATCCCCGATGACCAGTTTCACATCGTAGGCTTTGGTATCCAGCAGATATCCGTTTGGTACGGAGATTTCTTTCAGGTATACGGTATCCTGTGTTTTGGTGATCGTAACGCTGGAAGCTCCGTTGGCATCTGTGGCCGGCATCTTTGTGATCAGGTTCTTTCCATCCTTGTCACTGTAAACGCCATAAACTGCACCTGCGATGGCTTTGTTGCTCTTACGGTCTTTCTTTACGATCTCCAGAGTTGCCTTTTTTACCCATGATACTTTAAAATCTACATATTTCTCATCGGTCACACCCTCGCCAAATACCAGGGCAAGGTCCTGTGTCTCGCTTCCGGTTGTGATCTTATAAGCGGAATAATCTTTGATGATGCTTCCCTTCATGGTGACAGACCATTCCCCTTTGACATCCACTGCCTGTGTCAGCGGTGCAGATAAGTAGAATTTGGTACCGCCGCAGATCTCCACGGATGCACCTGCACTGCTTGTTTTTCCCGTTGTCACATTATGCAGTTTGACACCGGACGGCAGCTTCATGGTGATGGTCTGCAGTTCGGATGCCTTGAAGGTGATCTCTTCTGTTCTCTGGCTGTTGCCGCTGATATATGCGGTAACATTTGCATTGGAGAAACTCATGTCCACTTCCGGTATCTCCGGCTGGCTCATGCAATAATTGTAGAGTTCCATTGCCAGAGCCTGTCCGGTTGCATTCGTACCGGAAAAAGCGTCACTACTGTTATTGGCATAAGACGCAGCCAGATGGACAATGATAAACTGTTTTCCAGCGGAAAAATCAGGATGTTTCTCTGAGAAAAATCCATTTTCGCCGGATGCTTTTGTGCCGTAGTAGCATACTTTTGCCAGTGCTTTGCTGTCACCCAGTTTGGTGATCTTATAGACACCATCCCCAGGTCCTGCCTTGGACGGCTGCACACAGTAGGCAGTTGCAGACACGTTTCCAAATTTTACGGTATATTTATAAGTTACGTAGGAACCCAGACCGTAGTCTGCATAATAGTATGCAGCCCCTCTTGTCACATCTACGTCCTGTGTTGCTCTTGTACTGGTATTGACTGCGGTGAATGAAACGGTTTCCCCATCTTCCATTGCCATCAGGTCAATATCCTGTTCCCCTGCCTGCTCCAGAACATCGCTGAGTGTCAGCCCGGATTCTTCATCGGTTGTATTTTCCGTTTCGGATTCCTCTAATGCAGCATCAAACTCGGATTCGGAAAGTCCGTCCTGAAATTCGGGTTCTGTTTCTTCCGGTTCTTCTGTTTCAGATTCAGCTGTCTCCAGCTCAACAATTTCTGTCTCTACAGGCTCTGTCTCAGTTTCTTCCTGCGAGGCAGCTTCCTCATCATCAGAACCTGTATCCTCTTCGGTAACTGCCTGTTCTGTCTGCGGTTCACTCTGAGCTGCTGTCACAGGCTCTTTTACGATCAGGTTTCTCCCAATCTGATAAACCGGGTGGTTCTGGTTGACTGGCTCCACATAATAAACGGCATGGTAAGTGTCTGCATGGCTGGTGCTGAAGTTCTCCCCGGCGTCATTCTCTGCTTTCTGGAATATCACTTTGACTTTGCTTTCGTCCTTAATTTCCAAATTTGTAAAATCCGTGGAAACATCAAAGTCCTGTCCGACTTCCAGCTCCAGATCGGTGGCTTTTACCACTTCCTCTTCATCCAGCAGATCCTTTACACATTCATATGCTGGCGGTTCTACCGCTTTTGGTTCTTCTGAAGCATAAACGGTCAGTGGTGAAATGACTGTGGATAAGATGGTAACTGCGGCCATCACCCCGGAAAGGATCCTCCTGAATCGATATTTATTCTTCATGTTTTCTACCTCTTTCTTCTTTTTCTTCATTTAGCATAAGAACAGCCGGATGTTCCCACCCGGCCTGTCTGTTCTCATTATTCTGTTACCTTGCATCGTCTGTCCGTCTTGGATTCTGCAGACAGGCATAGGTACTTTTGTCATACCGCCATGCCTTATCCCCGTCCAGATTGGCAAGCAGATGCTTCCGCACATTTTTGTATTCGTCCCCGATCAATCCGAGGCGGAGCAGAAAGGTGCGGAACGTAAATGCCGGGTTATCCCCTATTTCCGTCTTTTTTGCATGGGTACAGGATTGGTTGATCGCCTGTGCGGATATGGCAAGTGCCAGTGTGATATTCGACCGGACTTTTCCTGCATGGAGGGTGCTTTCAAAACAACGCCATTCCAGTGTTCCCTTGGAAAAAACAGCATGTAGGTTTAAGGCATAATACCTTGTCCAGTTGTAATGCTCGGAGCTTCCGTCATTTCCCTCATACCATGCCCTTTTGAATTTTTCCATCGTGATGGTGCTGTTTGGCATCCGGCGGATCTTCTCCAATACCATAGGACGGACTTTCTGGCAATACTCATCTTCCCTTCTCGTCTGTACATTTAAGGCTTTGAACAGAATATCCTCTTTGCAGTACATGATCGTCAGTGCATTTTTCAGACTCCTTGGTGTATGATTGGATGCGTCCACATGGACATGCATGCCACAGGATGAATTGACAAAAGCACCTGCGTTTTTGACACACCGCACCACTTCCTGGAGTTTCCCCATTTCCGAATATTCCAATTTCGGGGATACCATTTCTGTCGAATAATCTCCATCGGCATCTATTACAGTACCATTTGCCAGCCTTTCACAGTCGATACTGCTGTCCCTTGAAAATTTCCACGTTTTTCCATCTGAATCTTTTACACACCAGGAATCGTAAGAACGGATATGATATGGCTCTGTTCCGAACATTCTTCCAATCGCAACAGCCGCATCATAGCGGCTGATACCTGTCATCTCAATCTCTGTACCAAAATACTGGTCTTTTAGGTCGATCTGCTTCACCCACCCTTCGCTTCTGGAACAGGTGAGCCGCTTTGGATCTCTTCATCTACTGCTTTCAAATTTCTGCCTATTGCTTCAATGACATTGACAGTGACACCATTACCGGCCTGCTTGTAAAGCTGGTTATCCGATGTTTCTTTTTCCATCTTGGAAATCTGACCATCCCGGTATCCCTGCAGCCGCAGACACTCCCTTGGCGTCAGCCTGCGGATTCTGCCGTGGTAAATCACTCCATGACGGTCAGTTGCCGTAATGGTGAACATTGGCTCTTCCGGTTCTTTCATCCTTCTTCCATTCTGGCGGACTTTTTCCCTGGCCGGTGTCAGCACTGCCCTTGGCGGTTCTTCCACCAGCACCCCGGAACTTTCGCCCCTGTGGTTATGGATGCTGGAATCCTGTCTGGTATTCAGACATCTTGCAACGTCTGTCACCAGCGGCGGAGGGGAGATATCTACAAAATGCAGTGTTCCCTGCTGGTTTCCGGTCGTCAGGGTATGGGCGATCTCATGCCCGACTCTCCCCCTGCGACTGTTGATTCCCGGATATCCGAGATCGATGCTGTCCCCCTCGTAGGCCATCTTGTATCCTTTTCGGGTGTTTTCCTTGATTGGGATACCGACTTCGTATAATCCGGTCTTGCCGCCCATACCACCAGCCCCGCTGGTCAGCGTGCAGCTCAGTCCTTCTTCTGCGTAGACTCTTTCTCCCTGTTTGCCAGCATGGACTTGTATAAGAGCTGTTCCATTTGCTTTTGGGAAAGGTAATATTTTTCCGGCACATCTTCCATCAAGATATCCGACAATATACACCCGCTTCCTTGACTGGGGGACTCCGAAATCCTTGCTGTTAAGCACTTTCCATTCGACATGATACCCCAGTTCAGATAGCGTACTGAGGATGGTGTGAAACGTCCGCCCTTTGTCATGCGAAAGCAGACCGGGTACGTTTTCAAGGAGAAAATACGCAGGTCGTTTGTCTGCAACCAGTCTGGCAACTTCAAAGAAAAGGGTTCCTCTTGCATCGGCAAATCCTTCCCTTCGTCCAGCGATTGAGAATGCCTGGCAAGGAAATCCCGCACATAAAAGATCAAAGTCCGGCATTCGTTCTGTTTCAATATTTCTTGCGTCATTGCAGAACCACTCTCCTTCCGTATCAAACAGCACCCGGTAGTTGTGGTCTGCATATGCATCTGCTTCACAGTGTCCGACACAGGTGAAGCCCCCTGCCCTGTGCAGCCCTTCTCGGAATCCTCCGATTCCACTGAACAGGTCAAAAAATCGAATTGTTCCGGCTATCAGCCTCCCTTCGCTGTGAAAAAAACAGTGCAGATTTCTCTGCACCGTTTCCGTCTCTTGGTTTCTGTTTTGTGATGTCTATTCTTCTGATTCCGCTTCCTCTGGCTCAGATTCTTCTGCTTCTTCGGTTTCCAGTTCTGTTGGCTCTGCTTCCGCTGGCTCTTCGTTTTCTGGCTCTGTCGGCTCTTCATCTGCTTCAGCTTCGTCCGGTTCTGTCATTTCTCCGTCTGTTTCAGCTTCCAGTGCTTCTGTCTCAGGCTCTTCTGCTTCAGGTTCTGCTGACTCTTCATCCGGTTCTGATTCCGCAGTCTCAGGATCTTCCATTTCTGTTTCTTCGGCTTCCTCTGACTCTGCTTTCCATTTGGCTTCCTCTTCTTCGAGTGCCGCTTCGATCAGTCCGATCAGGAAGTCTTTCTGTTTCATGCCGTTTTTGGCGAGGACTGCTTTCAGTCTGGAAAATAAATCCTCGGTTACCTGTACTGCTACTGTTCTTGAATTTGCCATGTCCGTTTTTTCTCCTTTTCTTGTCATGTGTTCTTCGATTACCATTTCAAGGTATTTTGGTATGCTGATTCCTAACTCTTCGACTTCCAGTTTTAGCTTTTCATGCAGCTCTACCGGGATTTTTCCGCATATGTTTTTCATCTCCATTGTGTTCGTTCTCCTTTCTTTTTTCTACATACAACATACCCTAAAACGTGACAGAAAGCTATTCACAATACCCAACGAATATGAGGCTCTCAAAAGCTCCCAAAGGATGCAGATCTAATAACATTCAATAGGCATCACCCCTTTCAAAAATCCGTGATTTATACTAATTTGACTGCCTGAAATTTGGCTATTTTATCACCGGAAAAGACTTGACTTTTTCAGAATGCATCCTCAAGCCCGGAGAGAAAATCCAGCATCTGGGACGGGATTTCTTCCTTCTTTGAAACACTCTCCCCGGAGTCTGAAATGGAAACACCTGCCAGTTCTTCCCGGATTGCCTGCCGGATGCTTTTCTCCAGCTGGTTATTTTCCTGATCTTTTAAGATCACCTGAACCAGATAGCTGCTCTTCTGTCCATCTGGAACACTTTGCAGGATCTCCCATGCCTTTTTGTGATCTGGGTTATCAAGATTCAGGCGGAACGAGAAAACGGGTCTCTTTACTTCGCGCACATCTGCCCCACAATCCGCTCATAGCCGGAAGCGTTGGCGTGTACGTCTGTCAGGTAAATCTGCCGACACAGCCCGTCCTGCGGTGTCACGTGCCGTTTCAGAATGCTGGCTCCGCCGCCCATGATCACGGACGGAATTGCCTTCAGATCGAACCCGGCTTCCATAATTGCAGACAGTATTTTCTCCGTGTAGAGCCTTCCCTGCCGGACAATGATTTCTTTTGCGGCCGGGTCCATGCTGCAGCTCTGACCGTTCAGAACACGTTCGATCTGAATATCCGTTACAGACAGTCCGGTATTTCTGCGAACCTGCTCGGTGATCTCATCCACACACCGGATCACACCAAGTTCCAGGCTGCGGCAGGTAGCGGCATTTGGAACACTGTTGTCCAGCCGCATCAGGTCTACGGTCCAGCCACCGATATCTGCGAGAAGAACAGAAGGCTCGTCCCGAACACATTCCGGGTGAAGAGCCAGGGCAGAGTATCCCTGTGGGAACAGTTTTACATCCTGAATCCGGATCTCATAGCTCTCATCCTCGTACCGGAAACGCAGAGGCGGCTCTTTCCGAAACAGATATTCCCGGAAGCCTTTTTTCTCCCTGCCAAAACTTGCCAGTGGAAGGCCGGCTGCCAGAACTACATCTGTTTTCCGCTCTCCCCGGCGATAGCGGATTTCCTGGGCAATGGCTGCCATTGTCAAAAGATAATAATTGTCATTGGAAGTCTTACTTCTCACCAGCGTCTGCCGCCCGGTTCCACACACATAAAATTTCCCATTGTACTGCAGGACATTCTGCATGGTATACGGCTCGTAATCGTATCCAGTCAGTCCGGTCGGGAAACATACATGGGGAGTTTTTATGGCATAATATCCATGGTCAATTCCTATAATGATAAGTCACCACATCCTTTCTGGTTTTTCTTGTTCTTTTCCAGCAGGTGGTCTTTTGGTCTGGAAAAAGAAAAAGGGCAGAACCCCGAAGAGCCCTGCCCGTAATAAAAAATACAGCTATGCATATTTGCAAATAAATACACATAACTGTATTAGTTTAATTCTTATTAATCTTCAAACTCTTTTAACTCGTCAAGCGGTTCTTTTGAAGTATCTATTGCCATATTGTTCTTTAACCAATCAGCTTTGCTATAACCTGTTCCGGTCAATTCAAATATTTCACCTTTATACCCTACAGCTTTAACCCAGCCCCATTCTATAAGTCTGTCTAAAGCCTCTTCCCATCTCGCAGATTCTCTTTTTGAATTATCAGCCATAAACTGCTTACCTGATGTAAAAATCTGAGTAGGTGAACCAAGTGTCCGTATCTTTAGTATTTGCCCATCACCATCAGCCGCATATACTAATAAAAAGGCAGAGTCCACTGGAATGTTCCCAACATCATCTAGCCCTACAACTGATTTATTTTCTTCTGGATTTCCAATAATTAACGTATTATCTTCAACCTGGAACAATTTTTTGATATCTTCACTTGTTGCTGTAGGAATTTCTTTCAAGGTTAACTGGTTATTTTCTAGGTCAGTGAGTCTACTATAGAATTGAGAAAACATCTCTTTCATGTCATCTAGCATCTTCTGCTGATGTTCTCCAAGTTCAGTATTTGCTTTATTTCGTCCTTCTGCCTCTTCATTAATTATATCCACTATATCTCGATATCGAACCCATCCAGCGTTATCATCAACATAGTTAACGGCGTTCCTAAATGTCGGTGATGCCACATACTTTAAACTGTTTAAATCTGTGAAAAAATCAACTGTATTTTTATCATTTTTGACTTTTTCTCTAAACTCATCCAGTTTCTTCATTTTATCATACTTATCATTTCCGGTATCCTTTTCACTTTCAGAAATAGCCGAAGGTTGTTTAATCAATACAAGTACTGGTAATCCTTTAGTTTTTGCATAATTGTATTCTTTCTCTGTGTAACTTATACCAGTTTCTTCATCAATTGACCCATACCTAGCACCAATAACAAGAAGATAAAAATCACACTCATCAATCATTTTTGTTATAACATTCCATTGACTTGTAGGTGCAGCATGAAATTGCTCCATTCCTACCGGAATAAAATTATTCTCTAGTGCCACACCTACCAATGCCTGTCTTTCCTTTTTAAGATCTTCATAGGTAGAACTTATAAAAATAGAAAACTTTCGTCTATTCTTCATATCAATATGCTCCTTTTATACTTATCTCTTATCACTCCAGGTTTCCGCAAAATCAAATTTCACAAACTCTACTAATAATGATACCACAAAAATGAGTTAGGGTATATTTTTATTTACATTTCTTAAGCTAATTCTCGAAGCCATTCTCTGATTTCCATTGGTGTATTTTTGCAAAAATCCCTAATCCACATTTCATGCAATCTGGACTCTGATTCTGTATTTTCTATGCTCACAGCACATCCACCTGTTTCCTGAAGTGCTTCCAAACAA
>SKEL01001064.1_pt1 | contig 26351 bp, 40 predicted proteins | sample 4826741 | NCBI WGS metagenome assembly SKEL01 (sample SAMN11008810, study PRJNA524170) | human gut metagenome | biome: Human fecal sample; material: Feces; isolation source: fecal sample from pouch patient p33 | host: Homo sapiens | place: Israel: Tel-Aviv | collected 2016-03-22
ATATAAAATTTTCAGGATTTTGAATCTCTAGTTTATCAAACAATTCTTTTTGAGCTTTCTTGTATTCTTTTAGTAGTTGAGCAGTATGAAAATCAATTTTTATTTTGCGTATAGAACTTTCATTTTTAGTTTTCCCCCAGCAATTCATCTTGTAATTCCACGTTTTATGAATATCGATTATTTCATCCTCGAAATTTATATCGTTCCAAGTTGTTCCTAGTAACTCTGCAAAACGCATACCTGTAGCACCAGCTACCACAACCATAATTGGCGATGCGTAGTGTGGGTCAATTCCTTTTTCAGCTAATTCCATTAACCGCTTAAAATCACCGTAATCTAAAAATTTATCATTTTTGGTTTTATCTGATTCTTTACCTTTAATTACAGCTTTTCTAGTTGGATCAAATAGAATAAGTCCTTCCTCAACCGCATCTTTAAGCGATGCTCTGATATGGTTATTAAATTTAATGACAGTTGACTTCATATGCTCTTCGGCAAACTTGTTTAAATATCGTTGGTACAATGGGCGGGTAAGTTGTGAAAGAATTATATTTGGCATATATCTTTCTATATTGTTGAGTGTATCCTTGTATTTTCTGTATGTTATTTCAGAAACGACATCTTTTTTATATAGATTCATCCAATCTTTAAAGTATTCAGACAACAAGATATTTTGTTTATCACCTTGAAGCCCTTTTTTTAAATTATATTCAATTTCATCAGCTGCTTCTTTGGCTTCTCGTTTAGTTTTAAACCCGCTTTTTCTTAATTTGCTATGCGTACCATCTTGTTTTTTATAAGATATTTCGTATTGCCAAGAATTTCCCCGCTTTATAAATCTAGCCATTGCCTATTCCTCCTGTTTTCTGGTAAAATAGGCATAGAAAATAGGCCTATTTTAGGTTTGTTTTATAGTTGCGTCATCTCAAACTTTGGACAGGGAGAGATGGCGCTTTTTTGTTTACTTAATATTAAACAGGTACTTTGTATTTAGCAGCTTTTTCAAAAGATACTAGTGGGCTAAAATGTATTTCAATTTCGCCTGTCTGGTTTAAACCGAAGTGAGCAACACAATCCATTTCTTTCCCAGGAGCGACTGAGCCCATTGTGTTATCATTTGGATAAGTTTCAGATTTTTTGTTGTCTGAGCCGTAAACTTCAACATCCATACCTACAGGGATATCTGAATCACCATCATTTTTTACGGTATAAGTAATTTTTACTACTTGTGCAGGTTGGTTTTTTTCAAATTGATTTCTTTCATCAGTTAATTCTACACTATTTAGTGTATATTCAGCATCACCAACTTTTACAGTGTCACCAATCTTATAGAAGGTATCGCTTTTTTCTTCTTTAGAAGATGAAGCAGAGGTTGAAGATTTAGTTACTTTTTCGCCACCATTATCACTTGCTTTATTACTATCTGATCCACCATTTAAAGCAGAACCAATAATTACAATTAAAATTACTGCTAGTATCCAAAACCAAACTCTTTTGTAGAAAGGTTTTTTTACTTTGTACGTTTTTCCATCTTGACCCATAACTTTTTTTGACATTTAAATTTTCCTCATTTCTTGTTATAATGTATTTGTGATCTCAGAAATGAGGTATGAGTCCGTGTTGCAGCACGGGCTTTTTTATTGTGCGTAAGAGTATTTTTTCTTGAAATAAGACTGGCAAACATTAAAACATTCTGGTCTTAACTTATTATTGATAGAGTAGAACTCCATGAAATTTTCTAATTTGAACTGAGATTCATCTGTCAGTTCGTTCTCAATAAAGATATTAAGTAGAATCATAATTGCGATTCTATCAGCTTCAGTTTCGAATTTTGAATGAAAAGTTGTAGAGTTATCGTACAATACTGAATATTCAAAATGTGAAGCAATGAAATTCTCTCACTCTCTAAATAGCAAGCTTTTTTATTTAACTCTTAAAGTCATTCCAGGATAATAACCCCAGTTTCCACCATTTAGCTCTTCTAATTGCTCAACAGTTAATCCGTGTCGTGCTGCAAAGTCACGTCCGAGTTCATTTTGTCCTAATTGGTCATAGACTGCCTGTTCTTCAGATTGTTCGGAATTTTGAGGTTCTTCACTAGGTGCTTGCGTAGGTTCAGCTTGTTGTTGTGGTTCAGAAGGTTGCACATCTGCTTGCTGCCCTTGATTGTTTCTTTCTATTAGTTGCTCCATCGTAATATTTCCAAGATAACTATAAACCTGTCCGCCAGCAGTTAAAGTGCCATCTGCATTTTTCACTAATGTTCTTGCAGTGTTATTCAAAACATATGACATTGTTTGATTACCATTCGCATCAATAGAAAAACTTAAATTTTGGAGTGGAACATTTGATTGAGTGGTGCTAGTCAGCGTTCCGTCAGCGTTTATAAAAAATAAATTATCACTTTGGGGGATACCCCAACCTCCGACAAAATCACTTAAACTCACTTGTGTTTGCGTTTCCTCCTCAACAAATGAAGTGGAAACGCTAGATGTTTCAGCTGTTGAACTTGATTCTTTCTCTTTAGTTTTACTAGATGAAACGATTGTAGTGGATGTAACAGTTGTAGATGATTCTTTTGTTTTTACTTCTTTTTTCGTTTCGGAAGAACACCCGGCTAACATTATTAAAGACAAACCTAACAAAATCATCTTTTTCATTTTCGATCTTTCCTTTCATTTTCACAAGCTCATTTTTACATAGTTTATTAATTTTGATGGATCATAATTATATCTAAATTGATTTATTGCTGTTCTGGCTAAACTTTGATTTAACAAAATAAATTTTGTTAAGAAATCGTATAATCTAACATAAAGTGCAGCTGCACTCATTTCAAATTCGTCACAGATTTGATAAAAAGACATTTGCTTTCTAAAACATTCTTTTAGAGCTTCATTATTAATCAAAGCAAGTGATGCAAAAATATTAGCTCGTAATTCTTTTGGTGCATCTTTTTCGGAATAACCGTTCCCATCTAATAAATCCGAGAAGCTTTGTGTTGTTTTTGATTTATCCATATCAAAATAATAGTGTCCCAATTCGTGTAAAATAGAAAAACGTTGTCTTCCTTCTACCATAAACGGATTATAAGAGATTCCGTAGTTTCCAAAAATATTTATTATGTTTCCAGATAAATATTTAGAAGCAACTTCACCAAATGAATAAGAGACAATTTCAATATCTTCAACATCAATTGCATAGTCTCTATAATGATCCCAACGTAAATCTTTTAACTCAATTCCGTAGTAGTCTGCAATTTTTTCAATAATAATGTAACTTTGATCATGATATTTAAAATAAGTGTCATAGTCTATATCCATAAGTAGCCTTCCAATCATTTATTCTTTAATCTATTTTTCATGAACTCAAAATACTCTTTCAGTTCTTCCTCTAATTTTTCTCTGTCTTCTTCTGGAATATCTTTGGTATCAATACGGAAGAAAGTAGAGAATTCTTCTTCCGGTTCGCCCTTATCAATACTAGGATTGTCAGTTCTTCCTAAAAGATAGTCAGTCGAAACACCAAAGTAGTCAGCAACCTTTTGTAGTTTGTCAGAGGCGGGGGAACTCGTTTTCCATCGATACAAAGAGTTTTTTCCAAAACCTAGTCGAGATTCTAATTCTAAAATAGAAATTTTTTGACTATCAGCCAATTTTTTTACTCTTTCAAATGTAGTCATATCAACCATCCTAGATGCTTAGAAAAAAGATTCTATACAAAAATATAGAAAATGCTTGACGTCTATATAAATATATAATATACTCTTCTCGTAAGCTAATTTATTAGCTAATAAGTTCTCAAATAAAACCAATAAATGAAACATAAAATCGTTGGGGAACGGTAAAAGTGTTTATTTACTAGTCTTTAGAAGGCTTATTTAACTATGGTTATATTCTATATTATTATATAGAAAGTGTCAACAGGTTTTATTAAATTAGCTAATTTTTTAGCTTACAAATTAAAAAATAAAAGGGAGTGAGTAATAAACATGTCACAAGACTTAGCAATTGACGTAAGAGCAGCTCTAATTCGTGCAGGGAAAAACCAATCTTGGTTAGCAAAACAGCTAGGGATTTCAAGCCCGTACTTATCAGATATCCTTCATGGTCGCAGACGGTCAGAAGAGCAAGTTCAAAAAATCAAAAAAATCTTAAATATAAAGTGAGGTGTTTAGTTATATGTCTCAAACACAATACTTAGAAGCTAAAATTCCAGTTCCTTCAGATTACGTTATTATCTCTAAAATTGAATATGAAGAATTAAAAAAAGCTGATGAGACAGGAAACTGGATGACGTTGAAAGAAGTATTAGACAGGGTAAATCGTGGGTATGAATGGTTTACCAGTAATGTATTGAAAAATCCCAGATTTAGAAAAATATTAGACGTGGATAAAAATAAAGATGGTTTTGTTTATTATCCAGGGGACGGTCGCGATACTTATCTTTTTCAGAGAAGAAAAATGCTTGAATTTTTAGATGAAAATTTTGCAGATATTTTAAAGAAAGGAAGTAATTAAAAATGAACAATTTAGTAATTATGAAAGATCAACAAGCAGTAACAAGTAGTTTACAAGTTGCTGAAACTTTCGGAAAAGAACACAGAGCTGTTTTAAAAGCAATTGATGATTTGAAAGAGGGGCTTGCACAAAAATATGCAGACCTATTTTGTGAAGACACTTATATTCATCCGCAAAACAAACAGGCTTACCGTGTTGTTTATATGAATCGAGATGGATTTACGCTAGCAGTATTAGGTTTTAATAACTCTCAAAAAGTGTTGGAATTCAAACTGAAATACATTGAAGCTTTTAATCAAATGGAAAAAGAAATTCAACAGCCTAAACTTCCAACCTCGCAAAGAGAATTGGCGATGCTTGCTTTATCAGCAAATGAAGAAACAAATGAGCGTGTAGATGTAATTGAAAAAGAAGTAGCCGACTTAAAAGACAATCAAAAAATCGGTGCAGATGATTATGGCTACTTATCACGTCGAGTTCATCAACGAGTAGCAGAAGTTGCAAGAGGATTTGGAAAAATCACAAAGGAACAGCGTGGCAAGCTTTACAAAGATATTAATTCAGGTATTAAGCAAATCACAGGTGTGGGTACCCGCTCACAATTAAGAGAAAAACATTATCCAATGGTAATTGAGTATATCAATGACTGGGAGCCGTCTACAGCCACAAAAACAGTTGTAAGACAAATGAGTTTTGACTTAAATGACATAGCGTAGGGAGAATGTTATGGCTTATACAACTGAACAAGAAAGTTGGATACTCAACCAAATCAAAAAAGAGCGTAAACAGCTACAAGATGATAGAGCAGCGCTTAGACAATCAGAACAACTGACCGAAGGAAAAGCCTATCAAATTGAAAGAGAACTTGAATTTTTAAGATACTTAGAGATTCAAAATAGAATGCATATTTAAGGAGAAATGAAATGAGAAAAATTTACAAATCACGTTTAATGACTACTATGTTTTTTGTTTTTATCTTAGGAATCGTTATGAGAGATAGTTTTACTTTAAATGTTTTGCTTCTGATGTGCGGTCCGATTGCAGCTGTTTTATGGATGTATTATGACGATGCGAAATACGAGAAAGAGGTTGATATATAGTGGAAAATTTATTGAAAGAGTTACTAAAAGAACAGAAGAAAACAAACGAATTGCTCCAAACTATTGCGAGTAGTTTAGAGCAAAACGAAAAAGATATAGTTATAAATTTTTTTAAGGGAATTTATGAAATTGTATCTACTCACTCGTCATCTTTATAAGATATTCCTAACTTATCCGCAAGTGATAAGAAATTCGTTATTTGAGTAAAATCACCAGATTGAATTGCTGACATAGCTAATTCTTCCCCTAGTTCACGACCTTTAGTATACCCTGAGTTGTCTTTTGAATTTTGTTCAAGACTAACAGTTATCATTGCTTCTAACTTTTCATTGATGGATTCAATGTCAGGAGCGGTGACTGTATATTCTAAGACACGAATATTACGTACATCTAAAGGAAGATTTTCTAAGTTTTGTGCAATTACAACAAAAGGTTTTCCTAAACCATATCGGATACCAAACTCAAACATAACGTTAGGATTTAATTTGGTTAAATCAATAACTACAAGTTCTGAAGTCTCCAATTGCTGCACAATAGTATCATCAATTTTCCCTGTGTCATTAAGCAGATCGGCACGTAAAACATCAAAACCCATTTTTTTAGTAACTGGGTTTAAAAAGTTTTTCATAACAAAATCAGAGTCTCTACGTTCTTCAGAATCAGAGGAGCCGATAGGGGTCACAAAGAAACATTTTTTCATAAAATTCACCACCTTTTCAGTTATTTCAGCAGACTACTTGCTGATAAATAAATTATACCAAAAGAAAGGAAGGAAAAGGTATGACGCGTAAACAAAAACTACAGCAAACCAAAAAACTTGCTGATTTATGGTACCAGCAACAAAAAAATAAAATATACATTGCACAACAAAAAGAGCGCAGAGGTGTTGTATGACGACAAAAAAGCGACTTAAGCCGGCAAGCAATAAGTCGCATACAAAAATTATACAAGAAAAATTATATCACAGAAATGAGGTCTTGTTAAATGGCTGAACAACTAAATGTTTATCAAAGATTAGCAGAAGTAAGAAAAAAAGTATCTTATTTAAAAAAAGAACAATCAGGAAGTCAATTTAATTATGTTGGGTCAAGTGATGTCCTAGGAGCTTTACATTCAAAAATTAATGAAATGGGATTGTTATTACAACCAGCAATTACAGGCCATAAAGTTAAGGACCAGATAGAGATTATAAATCAATACAATAAGTACACGAAACAGACAGAACAGAAACAAAGAATAACATATTTTACTGAACTTGAGATGACTATGCGCTGGATTAATATTGATGATCCAGAAGATTTTTTGGAATCAAAGTGGTATGCACAAGGTGTTGATATTGCTGGTGAGAAGGGTGTAGGTAAAGCATTAACTTATGCAGAAAAATATTTTTTATTGAAATTTTTTAATATTGCAACAGATAAAGATGATCCTGATTCATTTCAAAAGAAGCTTGATGCTAAAGAACCAATAAATTTGGTTAATGGTAAACAAATATCAGAGATGAACGATTTAATAAGAAAAGTAGCGGAACTAAGCTCAAGCGATATGCAAGTTGTTAGAAATGGATTGTTGCAACATGTTGGTGCACAAACATTAGACAGTATGACAGATAAACAGTATCCAGAAGCAATGAGACAGTTAAATAAGTGGAAAAGTAACTATGAAATAGAGATCAATAAAAACAATACAAATGATCAAGTAAAAAATATTAACTGGGGGCAAAGGTAATGACAAATGAATTAACAACAAATGTGCAGTTTAAAGTAGATTTTAAAGCCAGTGAAATAACAATTCAGAACGAATCGCAACTAAAAGAAATGGTTGATAAAGCAGTAAATCATTACTCAAGTATGATTTTTACAGATGCGAATATTCCAGAAGCCAAGCAAGCAAAAGCGGATTTAAATAAAGTGGCGACACTTTTAGATAATGAGCGCAAAGCAATAAAAAACGAGTATAACAAACCCTTGAAATCGTTTGAAGACAAAATTAAAACTTATGTTGGACAAATTAAGTTAGTAAGTGATGGCATCAACGAAAGTATCCAATTATATGAAGAAACAGAACGTTCTAAGAGGCTTGAAAAAATAAAAGATACTATTAAAGAAATGTCAGAAAACTATAGCGTTGAGGTAGAAGAAGTAGGTATTAGAAATAACTGGTTAAATAAGAGTTCTTTTACTGCAAAAGGAGAAATAAATAAAAAAACTTTAGAAGAAATTGCTGCCGATATGACAATGATTTTTAAAGAAAAAGAGCGAGTTATAGGAGAAAAAGCGATTATAGAAAATTATGTAAAGGCATTAGGATTAGAGCCTTACTCGTGGTTAAGTCAAATTGATAACGGAAAAACAGCTGCAGAATTGATGATTGAGATTGATGCTGCACTAGCAAAGAAAAAAGCCGCTGAAGAAAGGGCTATAGAACAACAGAAAGCACATGAAGAATATGAAGCAGCAATGCGAGAATTAAATGAAACAGTCGTAGAAGATAAAGTAATTGACAAAAATACAGGAGAAATAGTCAGTGAACTATCACCAAAAGCGGAAGTAAAAGATACAAATAAAAATACAGTAACATTACGACTTTCAGGTTCGCACAGTCAATTGACAGCACTTAATGAGTTTATAGTTGATAGTGGCATTATGGTGGAAGTGATTGAGTGATTGGAAAAATAATAAACCACATAGGAAATAAATTGGTCATCGAATTTGAGGATGAAATAAATTCAAATTTTCTCGAACTTCTGGCTAATAAAGATGATAATTTAGCGAAAGTTGAATTCTTAGATAATCGACAGATGTCTCAAAAACAGAATGCACTTTCTCACGTTCTAATAGCCGATGTAGCACGTTGGAGCTATGACGAACCTAAATGGATTGAAAGTGTCTTGAAATACTACTACGAGGCTAAGAGTGGTGTTTATTTTGAACATAGTCGAGCTACCAAGAATGAAGCGACGGAGTGGATCGGTTTCTTGATTGAGTTCATTTTGAAAAACGATATACCATTGGAAAAAAGATACCAATACTTGCTTGAAAATAACAAATGGTTTTATTACTGCCTAAAATATCGTAAGTGCTGTATTTGTAGTAAACATGCTGATATTTGTCACATTGAGGTTGTTGGTATGGGGCGTAATCGTAAAAAAATCAATCATGAAACATTCACATTTTATGCAGGATGTCGTCAGCACCATCAAGAGGAGCACCAAATAGGCACTAAGAACTTCTTGAATAAGTATCAAATTAAACCAGTCAAACTAAATATTGAGGAACGCAAGAAATTAAATATAGGAGGATAACCAATGAATGAACATAGAGGCTTTTATGCTATCATTCCAGCCATTGTCCGCTACGATAACCAATTAAATGGGAATGCAAAGCTATTATATGGAGAGCTGACAGCATTAGCAAATGAAAGAGGCTACTGTTGGGCAACAAATCAATACTTTGCCAGCCTATACAACGTTAGCAAACGGACGATCATATCATGGATGAAGCAATTAGAAAAACGAAAATATATAAAGATACAAGTCTTTTACAAACCAGATAGCAAAATTGTAGATCGTAGACATATCTATATATTGCCTTTTCCAACCGATACAGAATTCTACACCCCTAGTGAAGAAAATTTCATCACCTATGGAAAAAATCATCACGAGGGTGGTGAAGAAAATTTCACTACCCCTGGTGAAGAAAACTTCACAGAGAATAATACATTAATTAATAATACAAAGAATAATACATTGAATAAAAAGAATAGTGTTGAGCCAAGCTCAACCATGTCCGAATTATTCGAAAAAGTTTGGAAAACTTATCCAAAGAAAACCAACAAGAAAAAAGCTAGAGAACAATTTTTAAAGAAGTTCAAGACGGAAGAAGATTTAGAGTCGTTCAAAAAAGGATATAAAGACTATCTTGCGTATATTAAATTAAACGATTGGTACCATCCACAAGAATTATTTCGTTGGATCCGTGATGATCGTTATAACGATGAATATGATTTATCTCAAACAAATAAACAGCCTGCGTATTCTAAGGCGCCAGTGAGACAAGAGCAGTTACCAAATTGGAATGGGATGCAAGAAGACGTGCCTCTTTCTGACAAAGAACAAGCGAAGTTAGAACGGCAAATGCAAGAACTATTAGGAGGATGAAAACATGGATGAATTAGTTAAACTAGTGGAAGAATGGGCAAGAGAAAAAAATTTAGATATCGCAGAGCCTGAGAAACAAATGCTAAAAGTGGTTGAAGAAGTCGGAGAAGTCGCAGCAGCATTAGCAAGAAATAATAAAAATGATTTAAGGGATGGTATCGGTGATGTTGTTGTGACACTAGTTATTCTCGCTATTCAAAATGATATGGATTTATACGAATGTCTGAACCAAGCGTATAACGAGATTAAAGATCGTAAGGGAAAAAATGTCAATGGTGTGTTCGTTAAGGAGAGTGATTTGAATGATAAATAATGTGGTATTAGTCGGAAGATTGACAAAAGATCCTGATTTACGCTACACCGCAAGTGGTTCTGCAGTTGGAAGCTTTACTCTTGCTGTGAACCGTAACTTTACAAACCAAAACGGCGAACGAGAAGCGGATTTTATCAACTGTGTAATTTGGCGTAAGCCTGCTGAAACAATGGCTAATTATGCTCGTAAAGGAACATTATTAGGAGTTGTTGGCAGAATTCAAACTCGTAATTATGACAACCAACAAGGCCAACGTGTCTATGTGACTGAAGTTGTTTGCGAGAGTTTCCAATTATTAGAGGCAAAAAGCGCCAATGAGAATAGAAATAGCATTCAGACGTCACAGAATGACGGTACAAGCGTTCAAAACAATTTCGAGGGTAATTATGCTGCAAATCAAAATAAAGGCTTAAATCAGCAAAATAACAGCCAACAAATGTCGTTTGGCGGAGATGTAGATCCGTTCGCAGGCGCAGGTAATTCAATCGACATTAGCGACGATGATCTACCGTTCTAGGAGGTTAAAAAATGAACAGTGTAATTTTTGAAGATATAGCACGTATTCAAGCTGAAAAAAAGCAAAAGCGGAAAGAAATGCTCAAGCTAATGAATGAGAATCCGGACTGGTATAGACATCCTAAAAGCATGGTCTATCGTCAAATTAAAATGCTTGGTAAGAATATTGGTGAGCAAACAATGGATAAATCTAAACCAATCAGCTCAATTGATAAAGACAAGTTCACCATTCAAGAATATTTGTATTTGCAGTGGGTTGGTTATTCAGTGAATGCAATCATAGAAGCGTTAGGAATGCCTAGAAACAAATTCTGGGAATATAAAGCTGAACATTTAAATTAGATTTATGAAATGAAAGTGAGTGTTCATTTTGCTGGAGATTTATTACACGCCAACATCCGCTATTATTGCGGATGCATTGGCTAAAACATATGAAGTCGTTTCTTTAGAAACAGCTAGAAATATTGCGAAGAAATTTAAGGCTAGTTTAAAGCATAAAACGGACCTTTATGTGATTGAGGGAATTTTGATTGATGCTGGTTATAAAAAAGAGCCAGTTAATTTGTAAGAAAGGAGTGGAGGTTTGCGGCCGCAATTAAAAAGCTTTTTGCTCCTTTAAAAACGATGAAATTAACAACAGAAAAAATAAATGAACTGCTAGGTGTTGATGAAAGCTTTCATGCTTCCTATAAATTGATTGAAATATTAAGTAGTCCAAGCGAACGAGAACTACTATTTACCAACTTTTTTAAAGAAGAACAAGACCTTTCATTTGATTGGTTCACAGAATATTTTCAAGCGGAACATTCAGACCGAAAAGGCAAGAAACAAGATTTTACACCAGATGGAATTATTCGGGTAGCCAGTGGAGTTCTTGGGCCAACTCGTTCCAATGCAGACATTTGTGCAGGAACTGGCGGTTTAACAATTAAACGATATGCAGAAAATCCTGATGCACAGTTTTATTGTGAGGAGTTTTCAGATCGTGCATTGCCATTTCTCTTGTTTAATTTAGCAATCAGAAATATAAATGCCGTAGTTCTACATGGTGATTCATTAAGCCGTGAATTTAAAGCAATATACAAATTAACAAAATCAACTGAGTTTAGCTCTATTGAAATTGTTGATGAAGTACCAGCGACTAAATCGGAAACGGTCATCATGAATCCACCTTACTCGCTCCCTTGGAATCCATTAAAAGAGTATTTAGAGCAAGAGCGTTTTTCGGATTTTGATGTATTAGCACCAAAATCAAAAGCAGACTACGCCTTTTTATTACAAGGTATCCATCAACTAAAAGAAAATGGTGTGATGTCTATTATTTTACCGCACGGCGTTTTGTTTCGAGGTGCTGCAGAAGAAAAGATTCGCAAGAAACTTATTGAAAAGAATCTGCTAGATGCCGTTATTGGACTACCTGCAAAAGCATTTATGAATACTGATATTCCGACGGTTCTTCTAGTTTTAAAAAAGAACCGATTAAATAAAGATATTTTATTCATTGATGCCAGCAATGAATTTAAAAAGGAAAAGGCTTGGAATGTTTTAGAAGACGAACATGTTGCTAAAATTTTAGAAGTGTTCCAATCAAGAAAAGCAGTTGATAAGTTTAGCAGTGTAGTTACTATCGCAGAATTGAAAGAAAATGACTTTAATCTAAACATACCTCGTTATGTTGATACTTTTGAACCAGAACCTGTAAAGCCACTATCTGAAATAATGGCAGAAATGAAACAAACAGAGCAAGAAATTGCAAAGAATAATATCGAACTAGCCAAAATGATGAATGATTTAGTCGGAACTACCCCAGAAGCTGATAGACAAATAAAAGAGTTTGCATCATTCTTTTCGGAACATGTTGGGTATAAGGACAGTAAAAAGCCAAAACGACCAATAAAGAGAGCAGAACCGACGAAAGGGGAGCAATTGAGCCTATTATGATTGATTTTGATAACTTTGAATGTGTCAAATTAGAAGATGTTGCAGAATTTGGAAGGGCAAAAGCAGGATATATTTATCCTGCTGGAACATCAACCATTCAAATATCGGCTACGAAAGGCCAAATAGACTTTCTAGAATATCCCAGGGAAGTACCAACAAAGGAAGTTGTGATCATTCCTCAAAATGGAATTGAGCCTAAGTATTTTAATTTAATTCTACAAAGAAATGTAGACAAATTTATTGCAAAGTATGCAACAGGTATCAATATACAAGAAAAGGAAATTGGTAATTTTCCAATAGAGTTATTCAATCGAGAAACCCAAAAAGCCTTTGTTCGGATGATGGATCATATCACGGATGAAATAGCGACGGCAGAAAATGAACTAACCATCTATAAGGAAATGAAAAAGCTTTTCTTGGGGATTTGATGTTGTAATTTAAGAAAGTGAGTGAAGAAGATGATACCGAAGTTTAGAGCTTATTATGCCGAAAAAATGTGGTACGTGGCTAAAATTGACCTTTGGGGCGATCCAGAACAAACAACTTGTGATTTGGCTCCTTATTTACCTAAATATGATGAATTATTTGATATACCATTGATTGAGACCGCGCTCATGCAATCAACAGGACTAAAAGACGAGAATGGCGTGGAGATTTTTGAGGGGGATATTGGCTGGGATGACCATCAAGAAGTGCACGGACAAGTAATTTTTGAAAATGGTGCATTTAAATATGAGTGGGAAAATATATCTGAGGATTTATTTGAAGTTACCGACGATATTGAGATTGTTGGTAATATCTACGAGAATAGTTAGTTATTGGAGGGATCGGAATGAATAGTTCAGAAGCAATAGCTAAAATACAAGAATTACAAGATATCTACGGTGACATTGAAGTCTTGGTAAATGCTCAAGGATCAGACAACGGATTTTTCAAAATTATCACCAGTGTTGAAATTCAAGAAGGCATGTGTGATGAAGATGGCAAGTATACAGGCAATTTTCATGTTGCAGAAATAACATACATTACAGATTACGCCCAACAAGATGGCTATGTAGTGCTGGGGATTAAGTAAGGAGGTCAAATAAATGAAAATTATTGCTAAAGGTCGAGGGACTGGAAAAACAACAGAGCTAGTTAAAGAATCAGCTAGAACAGGCCAGTATATTTTAGCATCGAATAAATCGCATGTTCAAGCTATTGAGCAAATTGCAAAAAGGATAGGTGTAAATATTCCATATCCTGTGACAGTGGAAGAAATTGTAATGATGGACCGCTTTACATTTGCCAGTTCTATTCAACGAGATGGATTGCTGGTTGATGAAGCAATTATGGTTTTAAGTAAACTAATTGGCTTAAAAATCACTGGTGCGACTATATCTCTTGAAGGAGAACAACAATGCTAAGTTATCCAGAATTATATATACTGGGCCGTCAAGTAGACGGCGTGTATGTTGAGTACCTGCATGGATCAGAGCAAGCCGATTTATTTTTCGATTATGCGATAGCTTGTGATGAAAGAAATCATATGAATCAAACCAATACAAAAGATGGTACTTGGAAAATTTTAAAGTATGGCAGACCGATAACAGTCGAATTAAACAATAAAAAAGCCAACCGACCACTGGTTGACTAAGAAGAATATTTTACCAGAAAAGTGGTAGCTTGTGATATGTGAGGTTACTTTGCCCCAAACATTGGTCACAATAAAAATATTTTATCATGAGTAAAGAAAGCTGCCAATAAAAAAAGCCGGATTCCTCCGACTGTTGTTAATATTCTCGACACGTATATTATACCACAAACGGGGGAATCAAAGGATGGTACTTTTTGACGTAAAGAAATATGAAACACCAGATGCAAAGGATGTAGACATGGAACAAACTAAACATAACGTCAGTGTATTCTTGTCTGCGTACCTTGCTGCTAGATGTCGTGTTGGCCAGCCGAGGGAACCAAAAGTAACAGCTTCATTCTCTTTGGTTCCACCATCAACGGCCAATAACGTTTTCGAAGCCGAGCAAATGTTAATCCAGAAAGAAGAAGCCCAAGAAGAGTTTGATTACCTTCATAAGCTTTTTGTTAGAGGTTATTCTGCGATTCAGCATCCGCACAAACCAGATGTTACCGAGCGAAGAAAAAGAATCTTCTATGACCGTTATATCAACGGCAATCCGATCTATCTAGCAGCGCAACGGAATTGCATCAGCGAAGAATCAGTGAAACAAGAATCTAATATGATTATTGTTCAATTTGCTTCGGCACTGGAACTGGTTGCTTTTAAGTAGCCATTTATTACACTTTTTATACCTCTTTTATACACTTTATCTACACTTCATATACCTTTGAAACGGGTTATTATGATAGTGTCAAAAAAATAAGAAATGCGACACACTTACACAAATACATTAACGGAACGATTGCCTACTTATTTTTTTGATTTGAGATTACAAGGAAGTAAAAAAATTCTACTTTCTTCGTTTAGTCACTTGTGATCTCATTTAGATTCTCTCGCAAACCACCAATTATAAAACTAAAGAAGTGAGGTGAATTTCCTCTCTCTTTTTTCTACAGGTTTGCGAGAGTTAATGGAGCATAGCTTAATCGGTAGAGCAGCGGTCTCCAAAACCGTTAGTATAGGTTCGAGTCCTATTGTTCCAGTAAGTGGCATAAGCTACTTAAATAATATAGATCGTCAATGAATGTTCGGACAAACAAATTGGCGCTACTACCTTTCACGAGGGCTGCATTTATATGCAGTCCTTTTTGTTTTAAGTGTAGTAGGGTTTTCATTTTGAAAGGGGATAAGTAAGACAATGCGTGTATTAATAAGAAGTTCAGCATCTGGCACAGAGTATTGGGATTCAGAAAAGAAAAAGACTGTTGTAGTTCCGAAAGGTCAAGAACCTAAATTTGATACAAGTGAACAGACTGATATGACTGTAGTTGCCAAGACAATTGTTGGTGATGACGTCTTGTTTAAGAGTGGTGAAGAAATTCATTTATCAGGAGAAGAATTAGATAGCGATGGAAACTCCGCTGCTGACTTTGATGGAGAAAAACTTACCGATGATCAGTCCGATGGAGACACAGATGAGTTAGAAGATATGACTGCAAAAGAATTACGTGCATATGCTAAGAAACATGGCATTGATATTCCTGGTGCTGTCCGTGCAAAAGGAGACATCATCCATCTTATTCGTGAAGCAGAATGAAGTACTGTCAGTTTGACGGATGCACGAACAAGATAGCAAAGGGTATCTACTGTACTGAACACAAGAGATCAAGCAGATCACGCAAGAAGAAGCAGCAAGCAAAGTCTGTTTATCATCATGAGAACAAACCATTCTATCGAACGCAAGCATGGAAAGATATGCGCCAATTTATTTACGAAAGAGAAGGTGGCCACTGTCAGCGATGTGGTCAGTTCATCTTTGGAAAGAGGGCACACGTCCATCACATTGTACCAATCAAAGACAATGAACTGCTTAAGCTTGATCCAAACAATCTCATGCTTTTATGTTCAAAATGTCATCCAATTGTTGAAAATGAAACAGAAGACAAAAAAGTTTTTCCTTCGTATTTTAATTAACCCCCCCTATCCATTTTCAAAATTTTTTCGCGTGGGGAGATAGGGTAGAGGGAGTCACGCGTATCGTTAGGTCAAAATTTCAAAAATAAAAAGGGGGTGTATAAAAAATGACCACTAAAGCGCAACGTAAAGCGATTGTTGATGAAAAAGTTAATCATGAAAAAGCACGAATTTTAGAAATTATGCGCAAGTCTGATTTATACACTATTACTCTTGATCCATTGATTGAGTCATATTTGGATATTTTTGAAGTTTACCAATACAAGTACATGTTGTGGAAAGAAAAAGGTTTTCCAGAAACACAAAAAACAACAAATAAAGCTGGTGCTACAAACAACAGTAAGCATCCGCTGGCACAACAAGTCGAAGTTTGGGCCGATAAAAAGATGAAAGCTTTAGATTTATTAGGATTAACAAATAAAGCAAAAGCAGGTAGACAAATTACTGGTGGTTCAACAGCCAGAGCAGATGAAGAAATAAAACGACCAGAAGAAAAACCTGTTGATGAATTGGCTAAACATCGAAATAAATGGCGTAAAAAGGCAGGTAATGAAACATGATTGAACATGGTGTAAATTATGCCGATTTATTTGCGAAAGAAGTTAGAAAGCATCCTAAGAAATATCCAAAAACGGTTCGTTTAGCAATAGATCGTTGGTATCGATGGAAGAAACGAAAAGATATTTGGTTTGATATTGATCGTGCAAATGAAATGATGGACTGGGTAGAATCCTTTATTGTTCACACGAAAGGCGACATGGTAGGCAAACCATTTCTTTTAGAGCCGTGGGAAAAATTCATTTATTCTTGGATTTATGGTTGGGTAAAGGAAAATGAAAAAGGCCAAGTCGTCCGTGTCACTCGGGAAGCATATGTACAAATACCAAAGAAAAATGGGAAAACATTAATAGCCGTAGGTGCGTTGGGATATGCGATGTATGGCGAAGGTGCTTTATCTGTCGATTGCTATGCATGTGCTTCCGATTTTGCTCAAGCACAATATGCTGCTAAGCCTTTTGCCGCTACTATTCTAAATAATCCTGTGTTATTGGATGGAACTAAAATATTTAAAGGTCCAAAAGGTACCGTTTCAAGTATTACGTATGACTATTTACATGAAGAAATGGCTTATACAAACAAGTTCATTGTTCAAACAAAAAATATTGACAACATAGAGGGCTCCAATCCATATTTTGTTTTAAACGATGAGTTGCATAAACAAGAAAAAATGGAACAGTACGACAACTTTAAGTCAGCACAAATTTCATTGCCGCAACCGTTAATGTTTAATATTTCAACAGCTGGTAAGGGAAGTAGTTCAGTTGGTATTCGCGTCTATAAAGAAGCAAAAGAGGTCTTAAAACGTGATGACAATGATTCAAACTTTGTTTTAATTTATGAGCCAAATAAAAATTATGATTGGACAGATAAAAAAGTTTGGGAAATGTGCAATCCTAACTGGGGAATATCTGTTGATTTGTCTGCTTTAGAATCAGCATTTAAAACTGCGCAACGTTCCGCTCACTCGAAAGCTGAATTTTTAACGAAGCATTTAGATGTGTTTGTTAATGGTGCGGATAATTTCTTTGAACAAGATCAAGTTGAACCTTGTTTGGTTTCTTCAAATGAATTAGGAAATTTAAGCGGTGAGCCATGTTGGATTGGTTTGGACTTATCTAAAAGCCGAGATTTAACTTGTGTATCATTAAATTTTCCTACATGGGATGCCGAAGGAAAAGCTATACTCAAAGTAAAACAATTATATTTTATTCCTAGTGAAAATATTGACTTTCGAGAAAAGGAAGATAATGTGCCGTATTCTGAATTAGCAGAACAAGGATTTGTTGAATTCTGTGACGGTAAGTTAATTGATCAGGAACAAATATTTCATTTTATTGAAGATTGCATGGATTTTTATGATGTTCAACAAGTCAATTATGATCCAGCGATGAGTGACCGATTAGTTGAAAAATTGGAAAACTTAGGCTTGGAATGTATACAAGTTGATCAGTACGCAAGAGTATTGAATTCACCACTTGAAGATACCGAACGATTATTTTATGAGCAAAGGATTATGTTTGATAATCCTTTATTTTTGTATTGCGCTTTAAATGTGGTTGTCAAAATGGATTTTCAAGGTCGTAAAGTGCCAAGTAAAAACCAGTCAAAGAGAAAGATCGATGGATTTGTGGCCTTTCTTTGTGCGCATAAAGAAACAATGGATCAAATGATTGATGTGAATGAGGACGACATGGACGATTATTTAGATTCTATCTATCGATAATAGAAAGGCGGTGAGAAATTGAAGTTAAGAGATAGATTTTCAAATGCAGTATATGGATTTTTAGAAAAACGTGGATGGATTGAAGATATCTATGGAAACTCAACAAGATATTCGCAACGTTATGTTAATGATTCATCAATTATGGAATCGTCCGATGTGTATGAGTTGGTACAAGATATTTCAAATCAAGTTGCGTTAGCTGAACCAGTAGTGATTGGTCCTGATGGCGAAGAAGTAAAAAATCATTTCTTGTTAAATATATTAAAAAAACCGAACAATTATCTAATTGGTTTTGAATTTGCAAAACTAGAAACAAACACATTGCTAATTAATGGGGAAGCTTTTCCAATTACTGATAATGATCAACTGCATTTAGGTTACGGCGTACAAACAACCATTGATGATCGTTTAATTGAAAAATTTTCAATGAATGGTCAGCCAATACCAGGAAACATGATTCGTCATATAAAAAATATTGGTGTTGATTCCTTAAAAGGTGCTGGAATTATCGATCTTGCAAAAAGCACACTAGAAGGCGTTCTAAGCGCTGAAAAAGTTTTGACAGATAAATATACTAAAGGCGGGTTACTTGCTTTCTTATTAAAGCTGGATGCTCACATTAATCCGAATAACAGCGCCCAACAAAAAATTGTAAAAGCTATTTTAGATCAGTTGGAAGGCGTTCAGGACGATAGTAATCATTCAGTTAAAATGATTCCGCTTGGAAAAGGTTATTCTATTGATACTTTAAAAAGTCCTGTGGATGATTCCGCTATTCTTAATTATTTAGGTGTTTATAAAAAAGACTTAGGGAAATTTTTAGGAATAGATGTAAATACCTATCAATCATTAATGAAATCAGATATTGAAAAAGCGATGATGTATCTTCACAATAAAGCAATTAAACCAATATTAAAGAACAAGAGCGAGCATTATTCCGCTCTTTTTTTTACGCCTAATTCTGGCTATCGAGTGGAATGGAAAATTAATATTTTAGATTTTGTACCGTATTCTACCAAGACAAATATCGGATATAACATTGTGCGAACTGGTATTACAAGTCCTGACAATGTAGCAGAAATGCTTGGTTTTCCTAAACAAAATACTGCAGCAACACAAGCTGTATATATTTCAAATGATCTAACAGAAATTGGCAAGAAGAATGCTACAGATAACTCGTTGACAACAGAGGACGACTTGAAGGGAGGTGATGGAAATGAAAAAGAAGGAAATTCGGACATTTGATATCACCAACTTGAGTACTAGAGATGTTACAGAAAATAATAGTCGAATCGTAACTGGGTATGCTGCTGTGTTCAACAGTCGAACGTTACTTTGGGAAGGCTTAGAAGAAGTAATTTCTCCTGGTGCATTTTCGAAGGCATTATCAAATTCGGACGTCCGATGTCTATTTGATCATGACTGGGGGAAAGTTCTAGGACGAACAAAAAGTGGAACACTTCGGCTTGAAGAAGACGAACGTGGGTTGAAATTTGAAGTTGAGTTACCCAACACAACCGATGCTAATAACCTTATCGAATCTATGAGTCGTGGAGATATTGATCAATGTAGCTTCGGTTTTATTCCAACAGAAGAAACGTGGGATTACAACACCGATCCTGTTTTGCGTACGGTGAATGAAGTGGAATTATTCGAGGTATCTATTGTTTCACTCCCTGCATATGAAGACACAGAAGCAACGCTTGCTAGAAGTAAACAGGAAATTCAGCAAGATATTGCAGCAAGAAAAAAAATGATTCAAACAATTAATGATGCGCTGAGCGCTTAGGAGGAAAAACTAATGAATAAAGAATTGTTGAAAAAATTAAAAGCTCGCAATGAGCAACGATTAACAGAATTACGTGGACGGATTGAATCTGGAGAAGTACGTGAAGCGGATTTGGATTCAATTAATGAAGAAATTGATGGTTTAATTGATGAATTAAAAGGTATTAAAGAAGAGCTAGATGAAGTATCAACTGATGAAGAACCAAGTGATGAAAATAATGATTCAGAAAATAGTGATACATCAGCAGCTACAGCAACAGATACAGATGGTGAAGGCCGTTCTACTGAAGTTGAAGAAGAAAATCGTTCAGGAATGATTAGCCAAGAACAACGAGATGGATTGCTTGGTTCTATCCGTAATGGTATGCAAGCGCGAAATACTTTGTCTAAAGAAAAACGTGAGAAAGAAATTCGTAAAGCATTTGCAAATTTTGTTGTTGGAAATATTACAGAGCAAGAAGCACGTTCATTAGGTATTGAAGCAGGTAATGGTTCAGTAACTGTACCAGAAGTTATTGCATCCGAAGTAATCACCTACGCACAAGAAGAAAATTTATTACGTAAGTACGGAACAGTCAAGCGTACTGCTGGTGATGTGAAATATCCAATTCTTGTTAAAAAAGCAGATGCTAATGTAAATAAAAAAGAACGTAAAACTGACATTGTAGAAACTGCAATTGAATTTGATGAAATTTTACTTGATCCATCAGAATTCGATGCATTGGCAACTGTAACTAAAAAGCTATTAAAAATGTCTGGTGTGCCAGTAGAAGATATTGTTGTAGAAGAATTGAAAAAAGCATATGTTCGTAAAGAAATTAATTATATGTTTAATGGCGACGATGCAGGAAATGAAAACCCAGGAGCTTTAGCTAAAAAAGCTGTTGCATTTAAAAAACCTGTAGATTTAACAGCTGCAGGTGCTGGTCAAAAATTATATGATGCATTGATTGAATTTAAAAATACACCAGTAACAGAAGTAATGAAAAAAGGTCGTTTTATTATTAATCGTGCAGCTTTAACTGCTATTGAAAAAATGAAAACAGATGATGGATTCCCATTGTTACGACCATTCACGCAAGCAGAAGGCGGTATTGGTTATCAATTAGTTGGTTATCCAGTTGATTGGACCGATGCAGCAGATAAAAAAGGTGAACCAGATACACCAGTATTATATTTTGGTGATTTTTCTGCTTTCAAAATTCAAGAAGTTATTGGAGCGTTAGAAATTCAAAAATTGGTTGAAAAATTCTCTGGAAAAAATCAAGTTGGTTTCCAAATTTACAACTTGTTAGATGGCCAATTAGTTTACTCACCATTCGAGCCAGCTGTTTATCGTTATGAAATTACAAAACCAGTAGGTGGTTAATGTGAATAACGAAGCTGAAACATTATCTTTAGAAGAAAAATTTAAAGCACATATTCATTTTGAAGAGGGCATGGATGCTTCTATGCTCTCTTTTTATTTAGATATGGCAAAAAATTATGTAAAAACTGCAACTGGTGGGCAAGAAGAATACTTGATTTTAATGGTTGCAGGAATTGCCTATGAGTATCGTATTTCAGAAGATGAATTAGATAAGGCAATAAATGCAATCACACCATTTATTATTCAAGGAGTGATTCAACATGCCGAAGAGACAAACCAATAATCTGCGTTGGAAAGCTGAATTGTTGAATATTGAAGTAGCGCTGGATTTAAACGATAGGCCAGTTACAGTTTATAAATCGAAAAGAAATCTGTTCTACGAAGATATTGGTGTGACCGCACAAGAAAAATATCTTTCACAGCAAGCGAAAACGGACGTTGTTAGACGAATTAAAGTGAGATTGGATAAATCCATCACTGAAAAGTTTAGTGCTGTTAGAATCGATTCTGTGACCTATAAAATTACTCGTATTTATACAGATATGGATAAACGAGAAATGGAGTTGAGTTTGGCTTATGTCGATTAGTTTTGAGAAATTAAGGGCAACGCTAAAAGCAGTAGGTGTACCTGTAACACGTGACAAAGCGGAAAAAGGAACCGATTATCCATATATTGTTTATTCAAATGTTAGTCAAGGTAAAAAAATGGCATCGTCTAAAGTGCATAGACGAATGCCCTACTATCAAATCTCTTTTTATACAACAGGTACAGAAAAAGATTTGACGGATTTAGAAAATGCGTTGGAAAACGCTGGTATTCCTTATGCTGATTTTGTAGGTATTCAGGGTGATGAAAACGATGATACAGTGACAAATTTTTATACGTATGTGAGGTGTATAGAAAATGGCCAATAATAATGGATTTGCGGATATGGGAGACTATTTGGGTACTCTTGCACAAGTAGACCCAACAAAATTGTCGTTGGAATCATTAACGAGTGCTGCCAATTTTTATAGAGAGCAGTTGCTGCCCAAAATACCTAAATCACTATTAAAGAAAAAACATATGGCTGATCAGGTAAAAGTCATTATTGAAGATGACCAAGTACAAGTTGCGTTTGAAGGAACTGCCTTTTACTGGCGATTTGCTGAAAATGGAACAAAGAATCAAAAAGCCCAGCATTTTGCTAGTGGTACGTTTGAACAAAATAAAGATCAGATTGAAAAAATCATGACACAACAAATATTAGATTTATGGGAAGGATGAGTAATTTGGGAAAACAAGATGTGTATTATTTTGAAGGATTAGATGACATCTTAATTGCCATGATGGCAACGCCTGATGAAGTTGGGATTGCACCAACTTATAGTGAAGTAATTAGATTACCAATCGCAACAAAGTTAGGTATTAAGGGAAATGGAACAGCTTTAGAAAAATGGGCTTCAAGTAAAATGTTTCGTCGTGTGAGCCGTGAAACAAAACATGAAATTGGATTGGATCACGTGGGAATTCCTATCGAAGTGATGGATGAGCTAAAAGGCTTAATTGCCCAGGCTGGTGTTACTTTTGGAAAAAATACGGCGCGTGAATTTCCTTATTTCGCCTTTGGATTTATTGGAAACATTGAAGATGGGGGGAAGAAAGTAGTTTGGTACCCTAAAACACAATTATCCAATGTCATTGATGAAGAATATGCAACTGCAGAAGATGCCACAAAAATTGACGATGTAACTGCTAATTTTGTTGCTAACGGTTTGAAGTATAACAACGTTATGTATGCAAGTTTCGATTCTAACCGATTAAGTGCAAAACCAGGTGACTTTGAAAAATTCATTGCACAACCTATTTACGATGAAGAACAATGGAAAAAATTAGTAACTCCATCAACACCTGGGGGTGGCGGTGAATAATGGCAAAGTTAGCTGATTATGGGATTGTCGTTTCAGACACACCAACTGTCACAATTAAAGGTCATCAGTTCCCAATCTTGTTAACCATGGAAACCATGGAGCATATTGCGGATATTTATGATGACGACTATTCAAAATTTGAAGAAGATATGAATGCAATGCTAAACAAGAGCGGTGGACGTATCTCTTCAAAAGATTTATCTGCTTCAGATTTAAAGATCATGCGTGCTTTAATTTACGGCATGTTAAAAACTGGCGGATTAGACGAAACACCAGAAACAATTTTTAAATTCTTAGGAATGAATTCTACGATTGTTGAAGTTTATGGGGCCTGCATGGAGGTATTCACAGAACAGAATTTTCAAGTTGATGATGTAAAAAAATCCAAGAAGCCACAAGATTATCAAACTCCGTAACAAAAGAAAAACAAAAAGAAAAAACACAAACGGAAGTAGGAACGCCCTGGGCTTTTTACTTATACGTCGCCCTTACTCTTTTAGGATGGAGTGAGGGTTTCTTTTTGAAATCAACACCGAACTTGTGGCTTAAGTCATACATACAGTGGTTAACGAGTAATACGGAGTTTGAACCACCTACAAGTGTGACTATGGATAAAAGTCCTTGGTGGTAGGAAAGGAGCGCTAACGTGTCAAAGAAAGAATCTGATGTTGTCTTAAGTTTTAAGACAAACGGAGAAGTCAATTATTCTCGAACAATCAAAGATATCAACAAAGAAATGAACTTAGCGGCTACCGAGTACAAAAACCAGGTATCCGCTATGGATAAAAATGCAACACAAACAGAAAAATTAACGGCAACTAAGAAAAAGCTTGAAAAGCAATTATCTTTAGCTGAACAAAGAACCAAATTATTGCGTGAGGAGTACGAAAAATCAGTTAAAGAAACTGGTGAATATTCAGAGCAATCACAAAAGCTTTACAAACGCTTGTTGGAATCAGAAACAGGTGAAAATAAATTACGATCTGCATTAGAAAGTACCAACGAAGCCTTGAAAGAACAAGGTGACTTGTCTGTTAAGACTGCCGAGAAGCTAGCTAAAATTGAAAAAGCTGGAGACAAAATGAAATCTGTCGGTAAGAAGATGACTGTTGGTTTAACAGCACCGATTATGGGAATTGGCGCCGCTTCTATTGCTGCGTTTAAAGAATTAGATGACAGTTTGGACAGTATCACGACTGCTACTGGTGCTACAGGAGAGCAACTAGAATCATTGCAAGATAGCTTTAAAACAGTAGCTGGTCAAATTCCAACAGATATGGAAAATATATCAACTGGGATTGGTGAAGTGAATACACAATTCGGCTTGATGGATAAGCAATTAGAAGACACCACAGGCCGAATGCTTAAGTTTTCAGAAATTAATGGATCAGATGTTTCTCAATCAACTATCAATGCGAAAAAATCAATGGACCTTTTTAGGTTATCTATCGAGGACTTGCCAATGATTTTGGATTCAGTATCTAAAACTAGCCAAGATACTGGAGTAGGGGTAGATCAGTTATTTGATGCAGTAAATAGAGGCGCGCCCCAACTAAAAGCTATGGGACTTGGTTTTTCTGAATCAACTACGTTAATAGGTCAAATGGAAAAAGCTGGTATAGATTCGGCAGGAACGCTTGGGTATTTAGCGAAAGCTAGTGTCGTTTATGCGAAGGATAACAAAACTATGCAGGATGGCTTAAGCGGGACAATTGAATCTATTAAAGGTGCAACAACTGAACAAGAAAAACTTACTATTGCAAGCGAAGTATTTGGAACTAAAGCTGCATCAAAAATGGTGGAAGCAATCGATAGTGGTGCATTATCAATGGATGGGTTAGCAGATTCAGCTAAAAACGCGGCTGGCACCGTAGATCAAACATTTAATGATATTTTGGATCCAATCGACCAAGCGAAAATTGCACAGAATCAATTCAAAATTGCAATGGGCGAACTTGGTGAGCAAGTGCAAATTGCACTTCTTCCTGCTTTTGAAGCGGCAAGTAACGCGATTCAAAAGGTTTCAACGTGGTTTAGTGGACTGACCGACAATCAAAAGCAAACAATTATTACCATTGCAGGAGTTGTCGCTGCTATTGGGCCAGTCTTGGTGGTTTTAGGAACACTTGCTAGTTCCATTAGTAGTTTGATTCCAGTAATTGCCTTTATTGCTTCACCTATTGGGATTGTAATTGCTGCACTAGCTGCTTTTGTTGCTGGAATTGTGATTGCTTACAACAAAGTAGGCTGGTTTAGAGATTTTATCAATACGTCCTTTAATGTGATCAAAGATATAGTGGTTGGTGTATTCAAAGTTTTAGCAGATACAACAAAATCTACTTTTGATTTCATCACAGGCTTTATTGGCGGCGCTATGGATGGTGCTGTAAAAATCATTAGTGATTACGTCAACGCGATTACAAGAATTTTTGGCGGTATCATAGATTTCGTTACAGGAGTGTTTACAGGTGATTGGTCAAGAGCGTGGCAAGGTATTGTTGATATTTTTGGCGGAGTTTTTGAAGGTATCGCTGCAGTAGCCAAAGCACCAATTAACGCCATGATTACTCTAATTAATGGTTTTTTAGGTGGTTTAAACAATATCAAAATACCAAAATGGGTACCTGGAGTTGGTGGCAAAGGCTTTAGCATTGCGAAAATTCCATATCTTGCTGAAGGGGGTCATATGATCAATGGACAAGCAATCGTTGGCGAAGCTGGTCCTGAATTATTAACAGCAAAAAATGGCAAGACTACAGTTACACCACTTTCACAAGACGAAAAAGCTCGTGGAATTGGCGGTGCGTTAAAAGGTAACTCTACCGTTAATAACTATGTGACAATCGGTCAAGTAGATGCAA
>SKEL01001065.1_pt1 | contig 26298 bp, 23 predicted proteins | sample 4826741 | NCBI WGS metagenome assembly SKEL01 (sample SAMN11008810, study PRJNA524170) | human gut metagenome | biome: Human fecal sample; material: Feces; isolation source: fecal sample from pouch patient p33 | host: Homo sapiens | place: Israel: Tel-Aviv | collected 2016-03-22
ATGGCAATTGCCTTCTTCGGATTTTCAGGACTGATTTAAGGAGGGGACTGGTATGAATATAGAAGCAATTATCGCGGCAACTGTACTGGTTGCGGCAGTAGGTCTTTTTATCGGTGTTTTCCTTGGCGTTGCCGGTAAGAAGTTTGCTGTGGAAGTGGATGAGAAGGAAGTTGCTGTTCGTGAGGCGCTTCCCGGTAATAACTGCGGTGGCTGTGGTTATCCCGGCTGTGATGGTCTGGCAGCAGCAATCGCCAAAGGTGAGGCACCTGTAAACGGATGTCCGGTAGGCGGTGAGCCAGTCGGGAAAGTGATCGCAGCGATCATGGGACAGGAAGTTGTGGAGACTGCCCGTCAGGTGGCGTATGTGAAGTGTGCGGGTACCTGTGAGAAGACGAAGGATAATTATGAGTATACAGGTGTGGAAGACTGTGAGATGATGGCTTTCATTCCCGGTGGTGGTGCGAAGTCCTGTACTTATGGATGCCTTGGATTCGGAAGCTGCGTGAAGGCCTGTCCGTTTGGGGCGATTGATGTTGTGAACGGTGTGGCGGTTGTTGATAAGGAGGCTTGTAAGGCCTGCGGTAAGTGTGTTGCCAAGTGTCCGAAGCATCTGATCGAGCTTGTGCCCTATGAGCAGACTACGTTTGTGCAGTGTAGTTCTCATGCGAAAGGTAAGGCTGTTACTTCTGCGTGTGAGGTTGGCTGTATCGGATGTAAGAAGTGTGAGAAGACTTGCCCGAATGGGGCGATTACGGTTGATAATTTCTGTGCGCATATTGATTATAGTAAGTGTACGAATTGTGGGGCTTGTAAAGAGGTTTGTCCGAGACATATTATTCAGTAATGGGAGGAAGAACTGCTATGTGAAGGCATGGCGGTTCTTTTTTTTCGATTAAGGGACGCGAATATATGTTTGCGTTATGAGGTGGGATGTGGTATGATGAATCGGAAGTGATGAATTTGGGACGGAGGATGTATCATGATTGCGTTTGTTCATGGAATGGCTGTGGATATGACTGAGAGCTCGGTGGTTGTTGAGGCCGGGGGGATTGGTTATGAGATATATATGACGGGGGCAGATTTGTCTGAGATTCGTATGGGGGAGGATGTGAAGGTCCATACTTATTTTAGTGTGAGAGAGGATGCCATGAAGCTGTATGGGTTCAGGGCTAAGGATGATCTGCAGATGTTTAAGCTGCTTCTTGGCGTGAATGGTGTGGGGCCGAAGGCTGCGCTGGGAGTTTTGGCGGGGATTACAGCGGATGAATTGAGGTTTGCAATTCTTTCGGATGATGTGAAGACGTTGTCGAAGGCTCCGGGTATCGGGAAGAAGACGGCTCAGAAGCTGATTCTTGAGCTGAAGGATAAGATGAAGCTGGAGGATGCGTTTGAATTGAAGCTGGCTCATGAGCAGGAGAGGGCAGTAGTGGGAGCCGGTGGGGTTTCGGATGGCAGGCAGGAGGCTGTTGAGGCTCTGGTTGCGCTGGGATACAGCAGTGCGGATGCGCTTCGTGCGGTGCGTAAGGTTACGGATGTGCCGCCGGATGATGTGGAAGGTCTTTTGAAGGCTGCACTGAAGAATTTTTAACTGAAGCAGGATTTCACGCTCTGGTAGATTGGATTGCCTGTATTGTTATAGAATTGTTATAGGTTAGGATGGGTAACAGATGGAGAAACGTATTATAACTACGGATGTGACGGAGGAGGATTTTTCTCTGGAGGGGAATCTCCGACCGCAGACGTTGGATGATTATATTGGTCAGGAGAAGACCAAGAGTACTTTGAAGGTTTATATAGAGGCTGCGAAGCAGAGGCATGATGCATTGGATCATGTTTTGTTTTATGGTCCTCCGGGGCTTGGTAAGACTACTCTTTCGGGGATTATTGCCAATGAGATGGGGGTTCATATGAAGGTGACTTCCGGGCCGGCTATTGAGAAGCCGGGGGAGATGGCTGCAATTCTTAATAATCTGCAGGAGGGAGATATTCTGTTTGTGGATGAGATCCACCGTCTGAACAGGCAGGTGGAGGAGGTTCTTTATCCTGCTATGGAGGATTATGCTATTGATATTATGATCGGGAAGGGGGCTTCTGCCAGGTCCATACGTCTGGATCTGCCGAAGTTTACGCTGGTGGGGGCGACTACCAGGGCAGGACTTCTGTCTGCACCTCTTCGTGACCGTTTTGGTGTGATGCATCATCTGGAGTTTTATACTCATGAGGAGCTTAAGACGATCATTATCCGTTCTGCTCAGGTTCTTGGAGTGGAGATTGATGAGAAGGGTGCGGCTGAGATTGCCAAGAGATCCAGGGGAACTCCGAGGCTTGCCAACCGTCTGCTGAAGAGGGTTCGTGATTTTGCGCAGGTGAAGTATGATGGACGGATTACTTATGATGTGGCGTGTTTTGCGCTGAATCTTCTGGAAGTGGATCAGTATGGTCTGGATAAGATTGACAGAAGGATTCTTCAGACTATGATCGTGAATTTTCAGGGTGGTCCTGTGGGACTGGAGACTCTGGCTGCGGCGATAGGGGAGGATTCCGGTACGCTGGAGGATGTGTATGAGCCTTATCTGCTGCAGAATGGATTCCTGAACCGTACGCCGAGAGGACGTATGGCATCGGCGCTTGCGTATGAGCATCTGGGCTATCAGATGCCGGAGAAAAACTGAAGTTAAGGGCGTAAAAATATAAAAAAGTAAAAGTTTTTTAAAAATTCCTATACATTTCGACTGCTTTCGAGTATAATGAAGTAAATGTCCGGGGTTCCGGGCAGATTGAAGGAAGATACAGGAGGCTCGTACGGATGGCGGTCAAAAATACAGCAAAGGTAATCATAGGTGGTAAGATTATTACGCTGGGAGGCTATGAATCGGAAGAATATTTTCAGAAAGTAGCATCCTATATAAATAAAAAGATGGATGAGTTAAGTGCTATGCCGGGTTACAGCAGACAGCCCATGGAGACCAAGCATACACTTATCAGCCTGAATATTACAGATGACTATTTTAAGGCAAAAAAACAGGCGGAGGTTTTTGAACAGGATTTACAGCAGAAGGATCAGGAGATGTATGATTTGAAGCATGAGCTGATCTCGCTTCGTATGCAGATTGAGGAAGCGCAGAAGCATGAACAGGAAGCCCTGGAACAGAAGAGCCTTCTGGAGGGAAAGAATAAGGAACTGGAAAAGCAGATTGATGAGCTGCTGAAATAACAGAGGGGGGATTACTTCGGTGATTTCCCCTTTATGATTTGTTTCATATGTATTCGATTTGAATATTATAGCAATGCTCATAAATAATGCATTTAAGATGACTGTTATAGAAAACGTGAGGTATAGAATTGAGAAGAGAAGAGATTGAACTTCTGGCACCTGCCGGTTCCTATGAGGGATTTGAGGCAGCGATCGGTGCAGGTGCAGATGCGGTTTATGTAGGGGGAGCAGCCTTTGGCGCGCGGGCCTATGCGAAGAATTTCGGAGAGGAAGAGCTTTTGCGTGCCATTGATACTGCTCATATCCATGGCAGGAAACTTTATCTGACAGTGAATACGCTGTTGAAGAACAGGGAACTGTCTGAACAGTTGTATGATTATCTGCTTCCATATTATAAGGAAGGTCTGGATGCGGTGATCGTTCAGGATATGGGTGTGTTTAAGATAATCAGGGAGATGTTTCCGGGTATGCATCTTCATGCCAGCACGCAGATGACTGTGACAGGTCCGGAGGGGATGAAGTTTCTGGAAGAACAGGGTGCTTCCAGAGTGGTAACTGCCAGAGAGCTTTCCCTTGAGGAAATCCGGAGGATGCATGAGACAAGTCCTATCGAGATTGAATCTTTTATCCATGGAGCTTTATGTTACAGTTATTCGGGACAGTGCCTGATGAGCAGTATCCTGGGTGGAAGAAGCGGTAACAGAGGAAGGTGTGCACAGCCTTGCCGTCTGCCTTACCAGACAGCGCTTTGTTGCGGGGAAAATGGCAGACGGTCAGAGAAAAGGAAAGCGCAAGAACTATGTCCTCTAAGTCTGAAAGATATTTCTACGATAGAGATTCTTCCGCAGATTCTGGAGGCTGGTGTTACTTCTCTTAAGATAGAGGGCAGGATGAAGCAGCCGGGATATACAGCAGGGGTAACTTCTGTATATCGGAAGTACCTGGATCTTCTTTTTGAGAAGGGAGCTGAGAATTACAGGGTAGCAGAGGAGGATAAGAGATATCTGCTGGATCTGTTTAACAGGGGAGGTTCCTGTACCGGTTATTATCAGATGCAGAATGGTCCGTCCATGATGGCATTCAGCAATGAGAAGAAAACAGGAGATGTCAGTCCTGTATTAAGAAAAAAGAAAGAAAAAATTCAGGGAACATTCATTCTTTTTCCGGGAAGTCCTGCTATACTGGATGTGTCATGCAGGGGAATCCATGGATTTGCGTCTGTGGGTGAGGTACAGTATGCGCAGAACCAGCCGCTGACAGAGGAGCGCATCCGTTCACAGATGGAGAAGCTTGGAAATACAGAATATGAGTGGGAAAATCTGGAAATCCAGATGGATGAGAATATTTTTATCCCGATGAAAATGCTGAATGAGGCGAGAAGAGAGGCACTGGAATCTCTGGAAAATGAATTGCTCAAACCATATAAGAGAGAAGAAAATAATGGGAAGAAACGCTTATCAGAGGATGCCGGAAGAAAAGCAGATTCGCCAAAGGAGAAAAATCTTCCGATTTATATTTCCTGTGAAGAAAAATCCACTGCACTGGCGTTATATAAAAGAGAGGGGATACATGGAATGTATCTGAACGCTGATGCCATGGAGGTCTGCCTGGATGACTGTGTAAGCAGAGGAATGGAGATGTATCTGTCTCTTCCGCATATTATGAGAGGTGAGATGCCCCGGGAGCTTCTCACCAGGATCAGAGAGTGGGTGGACAGAGGAATGACAGGATTTCTGGTAAGAAATCTGGAGACTTTTGCAGTTCTGCGAAAGGCAGGTCTGGCTGAGAAATGTGTTCTGGATCACAGTATGTATACATGGAATGATGAAGCTGCTGATTTCTGGAAAGATCAGAAAGTCCTCAGAAATACGGTACCGCTTGAGCTGAACGAAGGGGAAATCCGCCACAGAGATAACCGGGACAGCGAGATGCTGATCTACGGATATCTGCCTCTTATGATATCGGCCCAGTGTGTGCATAAAAATCTTTACGGATGTAATCATAAGGAAGAAGGGGTAACTTTAAAAGACCGTTACGATAAAGAATTTACGGCGAAATGTATATGTAACCCATGGAAAACTGAGAATACAGATTTCTGTATACCCTGCTATAATATCATTTACAACAGTATCCCTTACGGCCTGTTGAAAGAGAAATCACAGATAGACAGACTTGGTGTCTCTTCCCTGAGACTTGCATTTACCATTGAGAAGCCTCAGGATGCGGTGAAGATATATGAAGAGTTCAGAGCTGTTTATCGTGATGGGAAGAATCCTCCGAAACGGGAATATACAAAGGGACATTTTAAAAGAGGAGCCGAGTAAGGCATATGATTAATGTAATTGTAGAATTATCCAAGTATGTGATCCTTACCCTGATGGTGATTTATACCTTTCACTGTTTCTATCTGGTGAAACAGCAGAGTGAGGAGGAGAGAAACGAATCGCTGCGCCAGCAGCTGATGCTTATCTTTTTTATGGATTTCACTGCGTTTCTGGTTATCTACCTGAAGACAGGTAAGTTTCAGGTCGTGTTGTTTTATATCGAAATGATGGCATTTTTTGCGGGAATCCAGATTTTGTACAGGATTTTTTATAAGAAAGCATCGATTTTACTGCTCAACAATATGTGCATGCTTCTCAGCGTAGGATTTATTATGCTGTGCAGGCTGGATGTTTCCACAGCTACCAGACAGCTGGTGATTGTGGCAGGCGTAAATGTGGTGGCATTGATCGTACCTGTCCTGATCAGGAAGATGAAATTTCTCAAGGACCTGACATGGGTTTATGCGGGAATCGGAATCGTTTTGCTGGCGGCGGTATTTGTGCTTGCAAAGACAAGCTATGGAGCAAAACTTTCCCTGATGGGAATCCAGCCTTCAGAGGCGATAAAGATTACATTTGTGTTCTTTATGGCGGCATTGCTGAGAAAAGGTGCTGATTTTTCAAAAGTGGTCCAGGCTACGGTAGTGGCGGGACTGCATGTGGGGATTCTTGTACTTTCCAGAGACCTTGGAAGTGCGGTGATCTTCTTTGCGGCATATCTTGTGATGATTTATGTGGCATCCAGAAATGTGGGATATCTGGCACTTGGTCTTGCAGGCGGATCTGCAGGGGCAGTTGTCGCATATCATCTGTTTGGCCATGTGCGTCAGAGAGTGACAGCCTGGAAGGATCCCATGGCGGTATATCAGAATGAAGGATACCAGATCGTCCAGTCACTGTTTGCCATTGGAACCGGCGGATGGTTTGGAATGGGATTGTGTCAGGGTTCGCCTGAGAAGATCCCTGTTGTCAAGAATGACTTTATATTCAGTGCAATCTGTGAGGAACTGGGTGGGATTTTTGCAATCTGCCTGATCCTGGTATGTATGAGTTTCTTTTTGATGATCGTAAATATTGCGCTTAAGATTAAGAAACCATTCTACAAACTGATCGCACTTGGACTTGGTACGGAATATGCATTTCAGGTATTTCTGACAATTGGCGGAGCAACGAAATTTATCCCTATGACAGGTGTAACTCTTCCTCTGGTCAGCTATGGAGGAAGTTCTGTCGCGTGTACAGTACTGATGCTGGCGATCATTCAGGGATTGTATATTTTGAGAGAAGATGAGGACGAAGAAATTGAGAGATATCGAAGAAAAGGAACGGCGCAGAGAGTTGAAGAAGCGCCAGAAGCGCAAAGCCCGGGAGATTTCTGAAAAGAGAAGGCCCCGTAACAGAGAGTATACACTGGTATCCTGCTTTTTTGTGCTGATCTTTGTCAGTATGATCGGATATCTGATCTACTTTAATTATGCAAAGAGCGATGATTTTATCAATAGTCCCTATAATACAAGGCAGGATACTTTTTCAGACAGGGTTGTAAGAGGTAAGATCATATCTGTAGATGGGCAGGTGCTTGCCCAGACCAATGTTTACGAAGACGGAACAGAGGAACGTACTTATCCCTATGCAAATATGTTCGCTCATGTAGTCGGATATGACACTAATGGAAAAAGCGGACTGGAATCAGAGGCGAACTTCCAGCTTCTGACTTCTCATGAATTTTTCCTGAACCAGATGAAAAATGAGTTTAAGAATCAGAAAAATACGGGTGATTCTGTGATTACGACGTTAAACGCAGATCTTCAGTCAACTGCCTATAATGCACTTGGTGACAGGAGAGGGGCGGTTGTTGCCATAGAACCCTCTACAGGTAAGATTCTGGTGGAAATGAGCAGACCGGACTTTGACCCGAATACTATTTCCCAGAACTGGGACACACTGGTAAATGATTCCAATGACAGCAGTCTGTTGAACAGAGCTACAAACGGAGCCTATCCTCCGGGATCTACATTTAAGGTGGTAACTGCCCTGGACTATTTCAGAACCAAGGGCAGTCTGGAGGGATTTTCCTATCTCTGTGAGGGAAGTATTACCAGAGAAGATCACACGATCAGGTGCTATGGCGGAACTGTTCATGGACAGGAAGATTTTTACAGTGCTTTTGCCAATTCCTGTAACAGTGCATTTGCAGAGATCGGAACCATGCTCGGAGGCAGTTCTCTGAAAAAAACAGCCGAGAATCTTCTTTTTAATAAGAGTCTTCCGCTTTCTTCCTATAAAAAGAGTACTTTTACATTAAATGGAAAATCTTCTGTTGCAGAGGTTATGCAGACTGCCATCGGACAGGGTAATACGTTGGTATCACCTATGCATATGGCGCTGATTACCAGTGCGATCGCCAATGGCGGGGAGCTCATGAAGCCTTATCTCATTGATTCTGTTGTAAGTTCAGACGGAGAGACAGTGAAGACAACAGAGCCGGAGAGCTATAAACGTCTGATGACAACAAATGAGGCGAATATCCTTGGAAAGCTTATGAAAGGTGTTGTGGAAAACGGAACCGCATCGGCTCTGAACGGAAGAGGATATACAGTGGCAGGCAAGACCGGATCAGCGGAATTTGATGAGAATGGTTCCAGTCATTCCTGGTTTATCGGTTATTCCAACGTGGATGATCCGGATCTGGTAGTTGCGATCATTGTTGAGAATGGCGGTACCGGAAGTGAAGCAGCAGTGCCCATCGCAGAGCAGATATTTGATGCGTATTATTATGATAAGCAATAATAAATTCCATGTTGCAGGCAATCTGGAATGAATTTTGGCTACGTTACTGTGAACGGAGTGAACAGTAACTAATTAATCGGTAATATGTTATGAAATGATATTTATAGCTTGCGGGTTTGGAAAAAAAGAGATATACTATACTCAGTTTATAATACCACGCAAAACAGGAGGGATTGCATTATGATAGAAGCAACGAGCTGTGGCGGTGTGGTAATTCATCGGGGTAAGATTCTTACTTTGTATAAATCTTACAGGAACCGTTATGAGGGCTGGGTATTGCCGAAAGGAACAGTGGAACCAGGCGAAACGCATGAACAGACAGCATTGCGGGAAGTGATGGAAGAGGCTGGAGTGCGTGCGACCATTGTGAAATACATCGGAAAGAGCCAATATAACTTTACCGTTCCGGAGGACGTGGTTTTCAAAGAGGTACACTGGTATCTTATGACTGCGGATAATTATCATAGTAAGCCCCAGAGAGAGGAGTTTTTTGTAGATTCCGGATATTATAAATTTCATGAGATCTATCATCTGCTGAGGTTTTCAAACGAGAAGCAGATCGTAGAGCGTGCTTATCAGGAATATCTGGAGATGAGAAGCAATGGACTCTGGGGAAAACAGCATAAGTATTATTAACGAGAGAACAGGGCTGTGTTTTTTTGCAACGCAGCCCGGTTTAAATTTTGGAGAAAATGGAAATACTGTAACTGAAGTGTTATAGAAACGGGAGAGGGTGTAAGATGCTGAAATGGCAGGAGAATTTTCTTGCAGGGGAATCTGTAAAGGATCCTGAGAAGATAAAAAAGAAACTGAACAGCGGAAAACCGGTTCTGGGCATTTATCTCCTTACTCTGTCAGAGAATCCTGTGAATCTGATGGATATTATTCCTGCAGCAATGCTGATACAGAAGAGCTTTTATGGAATCTGTCCGAAGATCATAGGAATGGCGAAGGGCAAAGAGGAAGCCCTGGAGATGGTGCGAAGTCTGATCGATGAAATGTACAGGGAAACGGGAACCTTCGCAACAGCTGAATATATAGAAAACAGGTGAGAATATGTTACATATTTTATGGCTGATCCTTAAATTTATACTGATCATCCTGGGAATTCTGCTGGGCCTTCTTTTACTGGCAGTTCTTCTTGTACTGTTCTGTCCTGTAAGATATAAGGCATCAGCTGTCAAGGCAGAAGGTGGCTGGAAACAGACAGAGGGAGAGGGTATCGTAAGCTGGCTGTTTCATGGGATTTCGCTGAGAGCGGAATGGAAAGATCAGCAGATGGAGATATCCTTTCATCTGTTTGGAATTCCCGTAGACAAGTTGTTGAAAAAACGGCAGGAGAAGAGGACTGTAACAAAGAAATCCGGCGCAGAAAAGGTATCTGTATCCGGCATAGACGGAAACAGGGAAGAAGAGCATAAAAAATCAGTGGTTGATCATCCGAAATCAGAGAATATGGAGACTGAGGATCTGAAAACAGACAGAAATTCAGCTTCAGGTACATCTGCTGATACAGAGAGGATCAGAAACAGTCAGATAGCCGGACTGCAGGAACTGAATGCAGATGATACAGATCGGAATAGTCTAAAGAAGAGGCAGTTTTTTATAAAAAGGATTTATGACCGGATCCGAAATATATTTCAGTCGATTCGTACAAAACTGCAAAATATCCGCAGGACATTCGTGAAGATTAAGAAGAATGTGTCCTGGTGGAAGGCGTTTATAGAACATCCCAGAGTGACAGCTGCCAGAAAACTTGTATGGAAACATGGAAAATTTTTGCTTAAGCATATTTTTCCTACAAGGATAGAAGGGCAGGTTACTTTTTCTTTTGAAGATCCGGCTCTGACAGGTGCGGCACTTGCTGTACTTGGGATGACAATTCCATTTCACAAAAACTGTATACAGATCAATCCCCGTTTTGACAGTGAGAATTATCTGTATGGAAACATCAGGGCAAAAGGCAGGATCTACGGATTTGTTCCTGTGCGGGCAGCAGTGAGTATTTATTTCAATAAAAATATAAAATACGTTATAAAACGTTGGAAAACCAGGAGGGCATGACCATGGCAAATGAAAACAATTTTAAAGAAACCGTAAATTCATTATTCAAGGGAATGGACAGTTTTATTTCTGCGAAAACAGTGGTAGGAGAGGCAATCCATGTAGGCGATACGATCATTCTTCCTCTGATGGATGTATCTTTCGGTGTAGGTGCCGGTGCTTTTTCCGGAGAGAAGAAGGATAACGGCGGCGGCGGAATGGCAGGAAAGATGACTCCCTGTGCAGTGCTTGTGATCCAGAATGGAACAACAAAGCTGGTCAATGTGAAAAATCAGGATGGTCTCACCAAGATCCTTGATATGGTTCCGGATTTTGTAGACCGTTTTACCTCCGGAAAAGGTGACGAAGAATCTGTCGGCGAATCAGAAAAATAATTTTTGCATAGACTATAGCAAACCGATGAAAAAGGTGCAGAAGAATTGGAAAAGCTGTTCGGCTTTATGCTGTTTTTCATAGGGATTGGGATGATAATCGGGATGCTGATCGCAGAAAATGTGGTTCTGGTGGTTTCGGCCGGAGTTTTCCTGTTGTTGGGATATCATCTTTTCTGTCATTAATTTTACAGAAGATTGCGAATATCCCGTTTGACATATGAAATAAAAAAAGACTGTCAGCTCAGGCAGAATATTCGGTAAAGAATATCTGAACAGAGGGACAGTCTTTTTTGCAAAAAAAATACCCCTGTTGCAACAGGGGTAATGGTGTTATTATGCTCTTTCTACTTTACCGGATCTTAAGCAAGAAGTACATACATATGTCTTTCTAGCTCCACCCTCAGCAGTCTTGATTTTAACGGATTTTACGTTAGATTTCCACATTTTATTGGATCTTCTATGTGAATGACTTACATTATTTCCGAAATGAGCAGCTTTCTCACAGATTGCACATTTAGCCATGATAGCACCTCCTTGACGCTTTATTGTTACTGTCGTGCTGTGTGCATAGCGTCTGAACAGTAACCTTGTGTTCAACAGATTACATTGTAACAGATGAATTGTGCTTTTGCAAGCAAAAAAAGGAAAAAACTCAAAAATTATATTTCTTTTTCTGTGAAAAGAGGTTATAATACACTTACATACAATAATGAGCATTGGAGGTAACCATATGAATGGACGTATAGATTCCGGATTAGGTCAGATCATAATTGACACAGATGTAATCGCAACCTACGCAGGAAGCGTTGCTGTAGAATGTTTTGGTATCGTAGGCATGGCTGCAGTCAGTATGAAGGACGGACTGGTAAAGCTTCTTGGAAAGAACAGCCTGAAACATGGCATCAGCGTCAGAATTACAGAGGACAATAAAATCCGCCTGAATTTCCATGTTATTGTGGCATATGGCGTGAATATAAGTACAATTGCAGACAACCTTGTCAGCAATGTCAAATATAAAGTCGAGGCCTTTACAGGAATGGAGATCGATAAGATCGATATTTATGTAGAAGGTGTACGCGCAATTGATTAGGATAGAGGAGGAACTTGTGGTGAATAACAAAACCATAGATGCCAGAATACTTTCCAGGATGTTTCTTGCAGGAGCCAAGAATCTGGAAGCTAAAAAAGAATGGATCAACGAACTGAACGTATTTCCGGTACCGGATGGAGATACAGGAACCAATATGACAATGACGATCATGGCAGCAGCAGCAGAAGTAGGTTCTCTGGGAGAGCCTGACATGGAGTCACTGGCCAAGGCGATTTCTTCCGGTTCTCTGCGCGGTGCAAGAGGTAACTCAGGTGTTATTCTTTCTCAGCTTCTGCGTGGTTTTACCAGAAGTGTTAAGAACAGTAAGGAACTGGATGCCATTGATATCGCGGCAGCCATGGAGAAAGGTGTGGAGACTGCATATAAGGCAGTCATGAAACCGAAGGAAGGAACAATCCTTACTGTTGCAAGAGAGGCTGCTGCCAAGGCTGTAGAGCTTGCGGAGACAGCAGAGGATCTGGATACATTTTTCCAGAGCGTGATCGCTCATGCGGAGGAAACTCTGGCAAAGACACCGGAGATGCTGCCGGTTCTGAAAGAAGCAGGAGTAGTGGATTCCGGCGGACAGGGACTTCTGGAAGTATACCATGGTGCATATGATGGTTTCCTTGGCAAAGAGATTGATTATACACAGTTTGACAAGGCAAAAGGTCCTGCTGTGACTAAGATCGATGCACAGACAGAGGCTGATATTAAATTTGGTTATTGTACAGAGTTTATTATTCTTCTGAACCAGCCGATGTCCGAGGAGACAGAGCATGAATTTAAGAAATTCCTGATGTCTCTTGGTGATTCTATTGTGCTTGTTGCAGATGACGAGATCGTGAAGGTTCATGTTCATACCAATCATCCTGGACAGGCTATTGAGAAAGCCCTTACCTTTGGTGCACTTTCACGTATGAAGATCGACAATATGCGTGAGGAGCATCAGGAGAAGCTTATAAAGGATGCCGAGAAAATGGCGAAAGAGCAGGCAGAACAGGAAGAAAAAGAAGAAGCAGCACAGCCGCCGAAGGAAGTAGGCTTTATTTCAGTATCTGTGGGAAAGGGAATGACAGAGATTTTTAAGGAACTGGGTGTGGATTACCTGATCGAGGGCGGTCAGACGATGAACCCGAGTACAGAGGATATGCTCAATGCCATTGCAAAAGTAAATGCAAAGACTATTTATATTTTCCCGAACAATAAGAATATTGTTCTTGCTGCAAACCAGGCAAGGGATCTTACTGAGGATAAAGAGATCGTGGTTGTGCCGACTAAGACCATTCCGCAGGGAATTACTGCCATGATCAGTTATGTGCCCGAGAAGAACAGTGCGGAGAATACTGAGGCTATGCTTCAGGCAATCGAACATGTGAAGACCGGACAGATCACGTATGCTGTGCGTGATACAAGGATTGATGATAAGGAGATCCATGAGGGTGATATGATGGGTATCGGTGATCATGGAATCCTGGCTGTTGGCAAGGACCGCATGGAAGTTGCCAAGGAGACAGTTGCCCAGATGGTGGACGATGAGTCTGAGGTGATCAGTATTTATTATGGTGCTGATACTGAGGAGGCTGAAGCTGAGGAGCTGGCAACGGCTCTGGAGGAGGCTTATCCGGATTGTGATGTGGAACTGAATGCGGGTGGACAGCCGATTTATTATTATGTTATTTCTGTAGAGTAGGATAATAGAGTTTTTGAGAGAGATAAACGAATAGTTCATGTGATGAAAACGGGTATAGGCCATTGTTGAGGGTGGGTATATCCGTTTTCGTGTTATAAAAGGGGACGGCAGGAAAATATTTGTGTCAGGATGCGGTTTCGGCATCTAAGAGATTCTAAGGTGAAAAAAATCTGCTAAAAGCATGAGCCGTCTTGTCAAACTCGCTCCGTTGCAAACTTCGCTCAGACAGTGATGCAGCCGGCTCATAACGCAGATTTTTTTCGCCTAAGAATCTCTAAGATACCTGCAAATGCATCCTGACACAAATATTTTCCTGCCTGAGATTTGGATAGTGGAAGTTTATTGTCGGCAGATTATTGTGATTGAAGAATGAGGGTTGCTTGATTTGGTTATTTTTTGCAGGGATAAGATAGATAATTTTTACTGGCTGTAAGGGATATTCATAATTATATTGTAGTAGAAAGGAATCGGTGGTATATGTCAACATCTTTGCGTACTTTGAAGGGCGTGGGGGAGAAAACGGAAAAGTTATTTGCGAAAATAGGAGTTACGGATATGGAATCTCTTCTGAGTTATTATCCACGTAATTATGATGCGTATGAGGAGCCTGTTGAGATCCAGTCTCTGGAAGAGGGAGCTGTTGTGGCGATTTCTGTGGCGGTTATAACGGGTGTGTATGTGAATCAGGTGCGGAATCTTCAGGTGATCACGACCACTGTGGCAGATCTTACGGGGAAAATTTCTGTTACGTGGTTTAATGCACCGTATCTGCGCTCTGCAGTCAGGAAAGGCAGCAGGTTTGTTCTGCGGGGGCGTGTCGTCAGGAAGCAGGGGAAGCTGCAGATGGAGCACCCTGAGATTTTTACGCCTGCGGCTTATGAAGAGATTCTGCACAGTCTTCAGCCGATTTATGGACTGACTGCGGGGCTTTCTAATAAGACGATCGTGAAGCTGATCCATCAAGTGCTTGATGAGCAGAAGCTTCAGGCAGAGTATCTGGCAGATGAGTATAAGGAGAGGTATCACCTGGCAGACAGGAATTTTGCGATTCCTGCGATTCATTTTCCCAAAAATATGCAGGAGCTGTTAGCTGCAAGGAGAAGGTTGGTGTTTGACGAGTTTCTTCTTTTTATTCTTGCTGTGCAGTCTTTGAAGGAGAAGACGGAGGAAGCACCGAATGCGTTTCCCATGCATCCGGTGTGGACGACAGAGCAGATTATTGAAAGTCTGCCCTATGATCTGACAAAGGCGCAGTTGAATGTGTGGCATGAGATTGAGAGGGATTTAAGCGGCCAGGCTCTGATGTCCAGACTGGTTCAGGGAGATGTAGGAAGCGGTAAGACGATCCTTGCGTTTCTCGCAATGATCATGACTGTGGAGAATGGATATCAGGCAGTGCTTATGGCACCTACGGAGGTTCTTGCAAGGCAGCATTTTCAGGCAATGGAGAAGCTTCTGGAAGAACAGAACATAGATTTCTGTCATCCTGTGCTGCTTACCGGTTCAGATACAGCGAAGGAGAAAAGAGAGAAGTATAAGCTAATCGCATCGAAAGAGGCGAATCTGGTGATCGGAACACATGCGCTGATCCAGGAGAAGGTTGTGTACTGTGATCTGGGTCTTGTGATCACGGATGAGCAGCATCGTTTTGGTGTGAAACAGAGGGAAGCACTGACTACTATGGGAAACCCGCCTAATGTGCTGGTGATGAGTGCTACACCGATTCCGAGGACGCTGGCGATCATTATATACGGGGATCTGGATATTTCAGTAATTGATGAACTTCCTGCGCAGAGACTTCCCATTAAAAATTGTGTGGTGGATACTTCTTACAGGCCGAAGGCTTATTCCTTTATGGAGAAGCAGATCCGTCAGGGACGGCAGGTTTATGTGATCTGTCCAATGGTGGAGGAGAGCGAAGGGATGGATGGGGAAAATGTGCTGGATTATACCCTGAAGCTTCGCAATGTTTTTTCGCCGGATATAAAGATTGCTTCTCTTCATGGAAAGATGAAAGCGAAAGAGAAGAATGTGATCATGGAGGCTTTTGCCGCAGGGGAAATTCAGATCCTGGTATCTACTACTGTAGTTGAGGTAGGAGTGAATGTGCCTAATGCTACAGTGATGATGGTGGAGAATGCCGAGCGTTTCGGGCTGGCACAGCTTCATCAGCTTCGCGGGCGTGTCGGTAGAGGGGAATATCAGTCATATTGCATTTTTATGCAGGGAAATGGTGCAAAGGAAATTTCTAAACGTCTGCAGATCCTGAATAAATCCAACGATGGATTTTATATTGCAGGAGAGGATCTGAAGCTTCGCGGTCCTGGTGATCTTTTTGGAATCCGCCAGAGTGGTCTGCTGGAATTTAAACTGGGGGACATCTATCAGGATGCGGATATCCTGAAAGCTGCCAGTGAAACGGCTTCGGAGATTCTGTCCCTTGACGGGGATTTAAGCCTTCCGCAGAATGAGGAACTTCAGAGGAGACTTTCGGCATATATGAAGGAAGATCTGCAGAATCTTGGACTATAGAAAATGACGGATACAGAGTAAAAAATAATACGGTTCATGTTTCTGTTCATAAGATGCCTAAATTATAAAAACAGAAAAACATTGCAAAAGCAGAAGATTCGTAGTATTCTATTTTCATAAAAGAATGTTACTGTTTATCATATTTTCGGTAACATAAGAATACCTGTAACTGTACAAAATTGAGCAGTTACGAATACTTATACCTTGTAAGGAGGCTAATCATATGGCAACAAAAGCAACTACAGCAGATCTCAACACATCCACTGCGAAGACAACCGAAGTTAAAGAGGCTCCTGCAAAGACAACTGCTGAAGAAGTAGCTGTAAATAAAGAAGCAAACAAGAAAGAAACTGCTGAAACAGAGACTGTAAAGAAAGAAACAACAGCAAAGAAACCGGTAGCAAGAAGAACAAGAAAGACTGCAGAAAAGAAATCAGCAGAAGCAGAGAAAGAAACCGAGAAGAAAGAAACAGCTAAAGCAGCAGACACTGTAGAAAAGAAACCGGCAGAAACAGAGAAAGAAGCCGAAAAAAAAGAGACAGCTAAAACAACAAAGACTGCTGCAAAACCAACAAAACCAACAAAAACAACGAAAAGAACTACAAAGAAGGCTCCTGCTAAGACAGCTGAGAAACCGGCTGAAGAGACAGCTGCCGAGAAGAAAACAACAAGAAGAACCACTAAGAAAGAAGCAACAGCAGAAGTATATATTCAGTTCATGGGCAGAGAAGTATATACAAAAAATATTTTAAGTAATGTCAGAAGAATCTGGACAGACGAACTGGGTAAAAAGGAGAAAGATCTCAAAGATATTAAGATTTATATCAAACCTGAAGAGAACAAAGCATATTATGTAATTAACGGTGATATTACAGGTTCTGTGTGGATCTGACATATAAAAGATAAGAACAATTTTCAAATCTTATGGTAATCACATAAATCAGTTACTTGAGAATGATCAGAATAATAAGTAATGAAGTAATCACAGACAGGTTTAATGACCTGTCAGGTTAAGACATTGAGAAACTCAGATGATAGCATAAATTCATCTGAGTTTTTTGTGCTTTCGGTTATAAAAAAATTGAGACATACCTGCTACTTGACAAAAATTATCAGTTAGTATAAGCTATCTGCATAAGGTTATTGAGAAAAATCGGCTATAGCAATCCTCGTAAATAATGCATTTAAGACAGTTCAGCAGGGTTTCACACTCTGATGGGCTGGATTAAGATGCATTATTTACGAGGATTGCTATAATAACGACGATGATAACCAAATACAAATACAAAAGGTGAGCGACTGAAAATGACATTAAAAGATTTGGAAATCGGAAAAAGTGCTGTGATCACGTTGGTTGGCGGCAAGGGTGCCCTGCGTCAGCATTTCCTGGATATGGGTATGATTCCGGGAGCTGAGGTCACAGTCGTGAAGTTTGCACCCATGGGAGATCCCATGGAATTACAGGTACATGGATATGAACTGACATTAAGACTTGCGGAAGCAGAGCAGATAGAAATCGAACAGATTCCGAAACGAAGCAGAAGTCACGCCGGAATAGAGGCTGTAAGCGACCTGGCACATCCGGGACTTGGAGAGGATGGAAAGTATCATTCCAGAGAAGATGAACATCCACTGCCTGAGGGAACTACACTGACGTACGCATTGGTGGGAAATCAGAACTGTGGAAAAACTACACTGTTTAACCAACTGACAGGTTCCAGTCAACATGTGGGAAACTTTCCAGGAGTAACGGTGGATCGTAAGACCGGTTCGATTAAAGGCCATCCGGATACAGAAATCACAGACCTTCCGGGAATTTATTCCATGTCCCCTTACAGCAGTGAGGAGATTGTCTCCAGAAATTTTGTCCTGGATGAGAAACCAAGTGCGATCATCAACATTGTGGATGCTACCAATATTGAGAGAAACCTGTATCTGACCATGCAGCTTCTGGAGATGGATATTCCTATGGTAGTTGCAATGAACATGATGGATGAAGTGCTGGGAAATCAGGGTTCTATAGATGTAAATAAGATGGAATCGCTGCTTGGAGTACCTGTAATCCCTATTTCCGCAGCAAAGAATGAAGGGGTTGATGAGCTGGTTGACCATGCGTTACATATAGCGAAATATCAGGAACACCCGCTGCGTCAGGATTTCTGTGATAAGAGTGATCATGACGGTGCAGTACACCGCTGTATTCATGCGGTCATGCACCTGATTGAGGATCATGCGGCGCAGGCTGATATTCCTACCCGTTTTGCAGCAACCAAGGCAATCGAGGGAGATCCGCTGATTCTTGAGAAGCTGAAGCTGGACACAAATGAGACGGAGATGCTGGAGCATATCGTACAGCAGATGGAAACAGAGCGTCAGGTTGACAGAAGCGCTGCGATCGCAGATATGCGTTTTGACTTTATTGAGCGTTTGTGTGAACAGACAGTTGTAAAGCCTAAAGAAAGCAAAGAAAGAATCAGAAGTGAGAAAATTGATAAGATTCTTACAGGAAAATATACCGCGATTCCCTGTTTCATCGGAATCATGGTATTGGTATTTTATCTTACCTTTAATGTGATCGGAGCGTGGCTTCAGGGGCTTCTGGAGATTGGAATTGATAAGGTTTCTGTGCTGGTAGAAGTAGCACTGACAGCAGCAAATGTAAACAGTGCCATGCATAGCCTGGTCATTGACGGTATTTTTACAGGTGTGGGAAGTGTACTCAGTTTTCTGCCGATTATCGTAACCCTGTTTTTCTTCCTGTCTCTTATGGAAGACAGCGGATACGTTGCACGTGTTGCTTTTGTGATGGACAAACTTCTGCGTAAGATCGGCCTTTCCGGAAGAAGCATTGTACCAATGCTGATCGGATTCGGATGTACGGTTCCGGCTGTTATGGCCACACGTACACTTACAAGTGAGCGTGACAGAAAGATGACGATTTTGCTGACTCCATTTATGAGCTGTACTGCGAAGCTGCCGATTTATTCCTTCTTTGTAAGTGCTTTTTTCCCGAAGAAGGGCGGATTTATTATGGCAGGTCTTTACCTGCTTGGAATTTTGGTGGGAATCCTGGCGGCATTTTTGTATAACAGAACTCTTTTCAAGGGAGATCCCGTACCGTTTGTCATGGAACTTCCCAATTACCGGCTGCCGGGAGCAAGGAATGTAGGTCAGCTTTTGTGGGAAAAAGCAAAAGATTTCCTGCAGAGAGCGTTTTCTATTATCCTGCTTGCATCAATGATAATCTGGTTCCTGCAGAGCTTTGATCTGCATTTAAATCTTGTAAAAGATTCTGCAGACAGTATTCTGGCAATGGTGGCGGGAGTCCTGGCACCTATATTTAAACCGATCGGATTGGGAGACTGGAGAATCTGTACAGCTCTTATCAGCGGATTTATGGCAAAAGAGAGCGTGGTATCTACTCTGGAAGTACTTTTCAGTGGAAATATTGCCTCTGTACTGACTCCGTTGGCAGCAGCATCCCTGCTGGTATTCAGTTTGCTCTATACACCATGTGTGGCGGCTATCGCTTCGATCAAACGTGAAATGGGCAGCAAATGGGCTGTTGGTGTTGTGGTATGGCAGTGTGTGATTGCCTGGGTGGCTGCACTGATCGTACATCTGATAGGGATGATCTGATTTTATTAATTCGCTTTTATAGAAAAACCGATGGATTTGACTGTTTTCAGTCATCACCATCGGTTTTTTTCAGTTCCTCAACTGAGAGGCTTTTATCTGATTAGTACTGTCCGCCCTGGGAACCACTGGACATCTGTCTTTCCTGGGCTTCGATCATCTTTTTCATAATAATATCAGAACAACTTTCCCTGAATTTCCAGTTTGATGGGAGGTGATCTGATTTTCTAGCAGAAAATTAGATTACTATTTTTGATATGACAATCTCTTTATGGGTTTCATTATAGTACAGAAACCCTGAAAAAACTATAGAAATCTTATGAAATTGCTATAGTTTTTTCAAAAGAGACAAGTGGTCTCTTTTGTCTCTTTTGGTTCTATAGCAATTTCGCAAAATAATGTAATCTGGAATGAATTTTGGCCACGTTACTGTGAACGGAGTGAACAGTAACGAATTTTGGCTTGTATGTGCCCACAACTTGCTATCTGATCTGTTAGATGATAAAATTAAAATATAACAGGGAAGTGATATACGAAGGAGATAGGAATGACAGAGTTTAATTTTGATACTGTTTTTGATGAAACCATGCAGACGCACAATCTGGACACTGTAGTGATTCTGGGACACTTAAATCCGGATGGCGATGCTGCCGGATCGGTGATGAGCCTTGCGCACTATATCCATGTCAATTATCCACAATACAGGGTGTTTCCATATCTTGCAAAAACGCTGGAGCGCGGTCCGAAAAAGATGGTCGTGGAAGATAAGATATTTGTTCCTTTTGAGATGCCGGACATATCCGGAAAACAATATTGTGTCATAGTCTGTGATAATGCAACTCTGGAGCGTATGATCGGATTGGAATATTACCAAAATGCCGCTGCCAGCATTGTTGTTGATCATCATGCTTCCAATGAAGGATACGGAGATGTGAACTGGACAAAGGTTTCTGAGGCGTGTGCGGAAAATGTATACCATATGCTTTCTTCCGAATTGCTTCTAAATGCAGCCCAAAAAGAAGCGTACCCCAATGCCGCAGATTATATTTACCTTGGCATCCTGCATGATACCGGAGGACTGGCAAGGGCAAACCAGGGTATTTTTCAGGCAGTAGCTGATCTGATGGCTATGGGAGTTGACCATGGCAGGATTATGAAAACCTTACACAGTGATACCCTGGACATTCTGTACAAAAGAGCCGATATTCTTCATGGAGCAGTACGTGCGATGGATGGCCGGGTTGCCTATGTTATTATGGGACAGAAGGAAATTGCCGAAAAAGATATCACATACGAAGACATCCACTGTATCAGCACCATCCTGCGCGATTGCGACGATATTGAACTTGGTTTTACCATGTATGAGGAAGAAGAAAACGGGTGGAGATGTTCTTTCCGTTCAGACGGGAAATGGATCAATGTTAATGAACTGTTGAAACCTTTTGGCGGTGGAGGACATATCTCCGCAGCAGGATTAAAATATCAGACCGATAATGTAGAAGAATTAAAGAAACAGATTCTGGACAGAGTAGCAGAGATGAAAAAGAAACAGTAATCTATAAATGAGCAAATAAAAAACTGCAGAAAATTATAAAATTGAAGAGAAATCTAAATACTTGTTGAAATTGTTATTGAGGGAAAGGAAGAGGAGAGTCTGTATGGGAAAGATAATCGAAGGTCTCTGGGATTGCCCGTTTTGTGGGAATAAAAGGATTAGAGCCGGTCAAAAAACCTGTCCCGATTGTGGGCATCCGCAGGACGAAAATACAAAATTCTATATGCGGATGAAATTAAATATGTTTCTGAGGAGGAAGCAGAAAAGATCAGCCGTAATCCGGACTGGCAGTGCAGCTTTTGCGGCAGTCTTAACAGCGACGATCTGAATGTCTGCAAAAACTGTGGTGCCACAAAAGAAGATTCGGAGAGAAACTACTTCGAGATGAGGCAGCAGGAAGAGGAAAAGAAACGAAAGAAAGAAGAGAAAAAAGAATCCTGCCAGAAAAATATCCCCCAAAATACACCAAAGAAAAAGCCACTGCTGAGGCGGGTGCTGCTCATTCTGGGAATCTTCGCAGCAATCATTTTTGGCATGATGTCATGCCTGGCACCGAAGATGTAGAAAAACCAGTCTACCGGAAGGAGCCTGTGTATGCTACAAAATATTACTATGAAATAGACAAATGGACGGTTGTCGATACTGCAAAAAGTTCCGGCAATGATCAGAACCCTTCCTGGCCGGAACCGAAACTTAAAGACGGACAGAGAACAGGAGCAGAAGAAGAGCATTATTTTGTGACCGCTACATATGAGAAAAAGAAGGGCAAGACCGAAACAGGAAGATATGAAATGGATTTTTCTCAATGGAAAGAACTTAAAAAAGGCGAAAAAATAGAATTAAAAATTGATGCTGCTGGATTCGCAGAGATTAATCAAAAATAAGATATAGATATACCCGGAGGGATACTTCGAACCTTTATTAAACAAGGAGATTCATAGTTTTGGCGTGAGTCTCCTTGTTTAATGCTTTTCTCATGTTATAAGGTAGCCCGCATCATTGCATTTGTGCAATGCCTGCAGGCAGATATTGCTCCGTTTATTATACATGCGGAGAATAAAGAGGAGTACGAAGGGCGACTGGACAGCCCGGCACGACTGGAGTAGCTTTTCAGGGTAGAGCATCGGGTTCTGATTGTAGTATTATTTTCTCAAATAATCGGCGATTGCCTTAAATACCGATTCATATCCGGAGTCATGCAGGATATCGTGAGTTCCGGGAAAGCTTCTGATCTCCGTATCCGGGTTGTTTTCTTTGTATGCTTTATATACCTTTCGGACGCCTTTTCCAAAACCGGATACCGGATCTTTTTTTCCATACAGGAATAAAGTTGGAATGGTATTATTCGGATTTTTTAGGTTTCGGCTGGCACATTCCATGCCTTTGGAAAACTCGCAGAAAAAAGCAGGAGACACATCCTGACGAACAAGACTGTCATCAGCGTACTCCCTTCTCTTTTCATTATCCGTCAGGAGCCAGTAATTGGCCGGTCTGCCTTTGAACTTTTTGCCATATGTACCGAACATCAGATCATAGATCTTATCAGAAGCACAGGACATCTTTCCGGTATATTTTTTCCCGATCCAGGTTCTCATTATCCTCATCAGGAAAGCGGACTGCGCACCGGTACCGATCAGGATTTCTTTTTTATAGGGAGTCAGATCAGCGTTTGTCCTTACAATGAAGGAACCCAGAGAAAATCCCAAAAGATAGATAGGCAGGTTTGGGTATTTCCGGACAACATATTCCCTTGCTGATACCATATCTTTAACTGTGTCGTTCCAGTCATTAATGTACAAACAGGATGATCTTGGTGTGGTGCTGTGTCCGTGGCTGATGATGTCATTGCCAAAGACAATGTATCCGCGGCTGGTAAAATACTTTGCAAATTCCACATATCTTCCCATATATTCTGTCATTCCATGGCAGATCTGGATCAGGCCTTTGAGATCGCCCTTATATTCCGGTGCATAGATCTCCAGGTGCATGGTGGTGTCTTTATCGTTTGATGAAATTGCTATACATATTCTTTTCACTATATTTCCTCATTTCTTATTTCTCTGTAATATGCCAGATTTTGCAAAACAGAATAGATGGTGTCAGCGATAACCTTTTCTTCTGGTCGGATTTATTTCGCCGGCAGAACCATCTTCTTGCGTGAAGCATTATATTGCTTTTTTTCAGAAAAGGAAAGTGTTTTTTTGCATACCTGGAAAAAAGTTGTTTAGGATGTTGAGGAGTCTGGTTTTCCGCGGAGAAAAGATATTACAGTTTTGCGCAGACAAGCTCATAAACTGTCTTCAGAAGTTCGTCTCCCCTGCGGCATTCTGAAACAAACGAAACGACTGCGTTTTTTTTCGGAAGGATCATAGATATCTGGGAGTATTTTCCATCCGCCCGGAAAGAATTATATTCACCACGCCAGAAAAGATAACCATAGTATCCAACATCAGCTGCCTTTGTACTTTCTTCTATCCATTTCTCAGACAGTATCTGTTTTCCATTCCACTTGCCTTTGTTAAGATAAAACAGTCCAAATTTGTGAAGTTCAGAAAGGGTCAGAAATAATCCGCCGGCTCCAAAACTGTTTCCAAGTGGATCAGTCTCCCATGTAGGACGTTTTATTCCAAGTTTGGCAAAAAGTCTGGGTGTAAGGTAAGAAACCAGATCGCAGCCGGAGCGTCTTTGTACAAGAATGCCTGCCAGATAGGGACCAACGTTATTATACACAAAATGCGTACCCGGCTTATACTTAAAGGGAATAGCCAGAGACATTTTTACCCAGTTATCTTCTTCATATAAAGGTCGTTGTTCTCCCATCAGACTGCCCTTCTCCTGTCCAAGGCACATGGTAAGAAGATCACGAACAGTTGCTTCTTTCAGGTTCTCATCTATACACTCCGGCAAGTCACCTGAAAATGCTTCTGTTAGTTTTTCATTAAGATCGATCAGCCCTTCCTGAACAGCAAAGCCAACTGCACAGGATGTGAAACTCTTTGTTGCAGAATAAATATTCCTTCTGCATTCCGGTTCACTGTACCACTCTGCTGCAAGTTCATTATCTTTTGAAATTTTGATTCCAAGAACATTATATTCTTTTGCTTTCTTAACAAAATCTGAAATATCCATAATATTTACACCCTTTTTGTGCTTAAATGTATTTTATTACTTTTATATTAACACAAAAATGGTGGATAAACCAGTTATTGCAGAAGGTGGTATATTACTATATTTCATCTTTAGACAAATTTCAATATTAAATATTGATTTTGTCTTTTTGTTATACCCGAATTTCAGCAAGACATTGCATCTTAATCCCTCAATATTCCCTTTTGTATCATAATTAAATCTTTCTGCTGATATTTTCATCAATGCAGTATTGGCAAATTGCTTAAGTTAATGACATTGTGTATGAACAGTAACAAAAATGTCATCAATTTTTTCGATAAAAATATATATCTTTGTCTTGCCTTGTCAATGTGTGGTATATTTAAGACAGCAAAATACAGAAAGGAGAAAGTCATGGGAAACGAAGCAGGGGAATGGATCATTCATGGAGTAACATGGGATGATCCGAAATGCATCCACGATGTGGATGAAGCAGTCGAATATATCAACCGGGTTGGTTTTCTTCCTCTTTTTAAGAACGAAATTCCGGGGTTTTCTCTGGAGGAACGGACAGTGGCAGAATATTGGTGGTCTGATGATCCGGTGAGGGATCCGTGGAGATGGAGGATTGCCATTGCCAAAAGACATGATGTTCTTTACGGAAAATTCTTTGCCAAAAAAGCCGGGTTTATTTCCAAAAAATGGCTGCCGGTATTTGCCAACTACCGCAGGGACGGCTATGATTTTGATGCTCTGTTTGAGGATGAAAAAGCACCGATTAAACATAAGAATATTATGGATCATTTTATGGAAAATGATGCAGAAATCTACTCCTACGAATTGAAAAAATTGGCTGGATTTGGAAAAGATGGCGAAAAGGGATTTGACGGAGCCATTACCAGCCTTATGATGCAGACATATCTGTGTAACTGCGACTTTCGGAAAAGGATCAATCAAAAAGGCGTGGAGTACGGCTGGGATGTGGCTGTGTATTCTTCTCCGGAACACATTTATGGATATGACCATGTTACTTCCTGTTATAAGGAAGATCCGCGGACATCCTGGGGAAAAATTGTTGATCATATGAAACAGCTTTATCCAGAAGCCGCGGATACGCAGATAAGAAAGATTCTAAAATAGGAGAGAATATGTGCAGCAGATATTATATAGATCTCGATATGATGGAGGAGATTTCCAGAGTGGTACAGAACATAGATGGGAGGATCCGGCTGACACAAGGAGATATCCGTCCGACCGATGTCGCACCGGTCATTGGACAGTCAGAACATGGACTGGAACTGGGTATATGCAGATGGGGATATCCCCTGTCAAAAGGCAAAAATCCGGTCATCAATGCAAGGGTGGAAACCGTCATGGATAAACCTTCATTTCAGAACGGAATCTTATATCACCGGCTGTTGATTCCGGCAGGCGGGTTCTACGAATGGAATTCCCTGAAAGAAAAGAGTTCCTTTACCAGACCTGATTCCTCTGTGCTGTACATGGCAGGGTTCTGTGACTGGTTTGAGAATGAACGAAGATTTGTGATCCTGACTACCACAGCGAATGATTCCATGAAAAAAATCCATAATCGTATGCCTTTGATCTTGGAAAGGGAACAAATTACAGACTGGTTTGATAATAACAAAATGCCTGTATTTCTGCACCAGACACCGACTCAGCTTAATCGACAGACGGAATATGAACAGCAGAGTCTGTTTTCATAGAAAGTGGTGAGTTTTAACAACCGTAGCAAGAATTCCCTCACCTCTATAGGGACGCCACTGAAAAAGTGGTCGTAAAATCATATATCTGATATAATTAAGGTATCATAATTGTCGGAGGTTGAAATGTTATCATCCCAACTTAAACTTAGCCTTAGTTATTATTCAGATTTATATGACATGATTGTTCCAAA
>SKEL01001069.1_pt1 | contig 26226 bp, 27 predicted proteins | sample 4826741 | NCBI WGS metagenome assembly SKEL01 (sample SAMN11008810, study PRJNA524170) | human gut metagenome | biome: Human fecal sample; material: Feces; isolation source: fecal sample from pouch patient p33 | host: Homo sapiens | place: Israel: Tel-Aviv | collected 2016-03-22
TTTAATATAACAAAAGTGACTGATTTTACTCAGTCCCTTTTATCATATTCTTCATTTAAATTATTTATCCATTAACTCCGGATGTTTTAACTTATCCCATTTTCCCTCTTCTGTCTTTGCAACAATAATAATATTTATAATAAAGAGTAATAAATAAACTACATATGCTCCTGTCAGACTTCCTGTCAGTTTCATAACTATTGCATTTACTACAAAATTCAGGCAACCGATACAATAGTTAATTGGGAAAATCACTCCATTCACCTTTGGATAATCCAATACTCCAAAAATAGAAGCCGGAAATGAAAGTGACATATTAGTACTTCCTCCAAGCGAAAAACCTACAATGAAGATAGATGCATATACCAATGGCAGCCAGAATGTAGCAAGTAAATTACAGGCAATCCCCAGTGCAAAGATTCCACAATAGATCATACATGCTTTCTTTGTTCCAATCTTCGTATCCAGATATCCAATTGCATAGCTTCCAATAATACCTATCAATCCTGCAACTGTCATTGCAGATACTGCAGCTCCCTGTGAAAGTCCCAATGCCGTATTACGTTTTACAAACTGTGTAATAATTCCCAAAAGTCCAAGAGTAATAAATCCCGGAACAATAGCTGCAAGCCATACTTCTTTGCATTTCAACATTTTAGAAATTGTCCAGTCACTGACATATTCATCATGCTGAGCTAACTGCTTATATTCTTTTTCATATACTTCTTTAGACACATTATCCGGATACATACCTGCTTCTATCGGATCATCGCGTAATTTTACAAAAGCATAAATTCCAAGCACTACTGCCGCAACTGCAAATACCGATAAACTTGTTTTGTAATCTGCAAATGTTAAAAGCGCTGTCATCATTGGTGCCAGAATTGCAGTACCAATATTAGCTCCTATTGTGCTGATTCCATTAACCACGCCTCGTTTCTTTGGAAACCAATCTGACTGCATTGGTCCTGTACACAGATAAAAACATCCCTGTCCACAACTAACCATAATACATTGTGCCAACGCATACATTACAATATTTGTCGCACGCAAGAACAAAAAATAATATGTCAGTCCAAATACGACAAATAATGCTGCACTTACTTTCCGCCCTCCAAACCGATCTCTGAATTTTGCAATTACAAGCATCATTGCTACGCCAACAAAACCAGCAACCGTTCCCATACTCAGACATAATTCATAGTTTAATCCCGCACCTTCTGAGATTGCCGGCAGCGCAATATTAAGTCCATCATTTACCCCTGCATTTGTAACCAGCATAGCAAGAATCGCAAATATCATCAAATGCCACCCTTGTCCCAGATTAAAGCTTTCTTTAATCGTCATCTTTTTTTCCATAATAATCACACATCTCCATAGATAAATCTTTTTATAATTTTTCTTTTGTAGTCTTTTAGATGCATCTTTTTCCGACCAGGTTTTCTATAGATAATGTACAACTTTTAATACAATCTCTTCAACTGATATTTTTCCGTTTTAATCTGGAAATTTCTAATTGAATTGATATTAAATTATCAACTTTTCTCATTTTCGTAACATTTGTTACAAACTATCTTCTACAAAAGCGCTATACTACAATCACAACATAAGTTGTGCAGCAACAATCAACAACCAATTAAATTCTAATAAAAGGAGATTTTAACTATGAAAAAATATGTATGTGAACCATGTGGCTATGAATATGACCCAGCTGTAGGAGACCCGGATAACGGAATCGCACCGGGCACAGCCTTTGAAGATCTTCCGGATGACTGGGTATGTCCAATCTGCGGATTAGGAAAAGAAGTATTTGTTGCAGAAGATTAATTACTCTTCTGACTGCAGTCTTTCATAATCCGTGATCTCGATTACCTTACGGTCCACAAGACGGATGATACCTTCATCCTGCAAAGTAAGCAGCATGCGCGACAGAGATGGTCTTGTAGTATTCAGATATACTGCCAGATCTTCCCTGTTCATATGCAAACGGACCCGATAGTCCGGATCACAGTTTTCCAACAGGTATGCCGCTACACGCTGACGTAAGTTTCCACTGGTAAGAACCTCTATCTGACGGTTACATTTCTCAGCTTTTTCCGCAAAAATCTGAAGCATATTGAAGACAACCTTACTGTGATGTACACAGTTTCTTTCGCATCTTCCGCCAAAGAAATTCTGTGAAACCTCCAGAACCGACACTTCATTTTTTGCTTTTGCATAACCGGAGTAAGCAGACTGGCGCAGAAACATTTCTACTTCGCCAAACTCCTCACCCACCGTAACGTAACTGCTCCGGGTAATCTTACCATTCAGGTTAATACTGCCAAGCTCAACCATTCCTTCCAATATGAAATATAATTTTAACGGCACATCACCCTGACGGAAAATATAGGTATCTTTCGGATATTTCTTTACTACAGCCTGTGAACAGACAAGACTTTTTTCCAGTTCTTCTTCTGTCAGGTTCTGAAATATCTGTAACTGTTGTAACTTCATAATCCAATCCTTTTCTCTGCTGATAAACATTTTCTACGATTCATTATAGACTATGCGGGACGAGGATTCAATGTGTACCAAAGACAGGAGGTTTCTCTATGAATATTACATTTGATGATAACTTAATTACAGGCAACAAGACCATCGATTCCCAGCATCAGGAACTGATCGACCGCATCCGGCAGTTCGTTGCAGCATGCGAATCCGGTGACAGTAAGATCAAAGCAATCAAAATGTTAGATTACCTTGATGAATATACAAATTTTCATTTTCAGGAAGAAGAGGAACTTCAGAAAAAGGTATCTTACCCGGAACTTGCCGCACATCATGCCAAACATGAAGAATTCAAGAAATCCATTCAGGAATTATATGATTATCTTAATGAAAACGAAGGGCCTGATGATCAGTTTATCGAACAGGTAAAGCGCAATGTTGTAGACTGGCTGTTCCAACATATCAAGACTTTTGACCGGTCTGTAGCGGAATATATTCATTTGAAAGATAATTCCAATCGATTATAGTGATTCATAAAAATGCACAAAACGGACATGTTCTCATAACAATGTCCGTTTTTGTGTTATACTTAATTTATTATATTTACAAAGGTGGTACTTATGAATCAGAAACTTACCAAATACGCCTGGTTACTTGCCATGTCTCCGGTCTTTGTTCTGTTTCTGGCTGCTATATTCTTCCATGAACCGATAACTAGACACAAACTGACCTGTGTAACACTCGCACTCATTGGCTGTGTACTGGTAAGCGGAGTACTGGAAAGCAATGGGCTTTCCTGGAGCATAACAGGAATTCTCTGCGGAATTCTGGCAAGCTTTTTCTATGCTGTATATGGAATCATAAACAAAAAAGTCACACAAAAAGGATATCATTTCCTGACGATTACTTTTTACGGCACACTCTTTTCCGGCATGACAATGCTGCCTTTCAGTAATATACACTCTTTAAGCAGTATGATTGTCTCAGGGCAAAGGACCACCTTTTTTATCCTGATTATTCATGCGCTGGTATCATCCGTCCTGCCTTATGCACTATATTCTTTATCCATGCGCTATATGGAGGCCGGCAAGGCATCGATTCTCGCTTCCAGCGAACCTGCCGCCGCCATGTTATTCGGAGCGGTACTCTATGCCGAAACACCAGGTATTCTTTCCATCTGTGGACTTTGTTTTACAATTACTGCTGTAATATTATTAAATTATGAAAGGAATTGAACATATGGTACACCTGAACGACAATGCTATTGCCTATATGAATAAACGCGGATTCCGCAACATCATACTTTCCATCGAAACAATCACCAGTTGATGTGCCCCTCCGCGTCTGGAGATATCGGTAGGATTTACCGATAAAGAAAAAGAGGACATGCTCGCACAGGGGTATGTCTGCGTGGCCAGTCCTCTCGGTAATGTCTATTATCTGCCTGATGGGGTTGTTGTAGACGGGGATATTAGCATCAACTATATGGAATATCCCTGGATTACGTGTTTTGAGGTAAGCGGTCTGGCTGTTTCACGTTCCTGAGACAGCCAGGCTATGTATTACTCTTTTGCTTCCTCCATTTTTTGTATTTCTTGTTCTGATTCTTTTATCTGTTCATCCAACTGTCCTATCTGCCTATCGCTTTCTTTTATCTGTTCCTCCAGTTGTCTTATTTGCTTATCACTTTCTTTTATTTGTTTATTCCGTTGTCTTATCTGTTCATCCAGTTGTCTTGACTGCTCATCTAGTTGTTTTATCTGCTCATCTTTCTCTTCTATCTGCCTCCGCATATCTTCAATCATGAATTCTACTGTATTTCGATCTAATTCTAACAATTCTTCCGAAAACATCTACATCACCTCTTTCAACTGACTAGTTATTTTTATAAGTATCTAAAACAATTCTTTTGACATTTTTCATGCTATTTTTTATCCAATAGCTGCTGTAATCGTTGTATTTCTTTCCTCATTTCTAACATCTCCTCATCCTTCTGACTCAACTGCTCTCTCTGGCAGTCTATCTCCTTCTGCATATCATCAATCATCAGCTTTACTGTATTCCTGTCTAACTCCAGCAATTCTTTCGAAAACATCTGCATCACCTCTTCGATATTCCGGCAGACATCATAAGCCTGTTCATACATTTCTTTAAAATCCGGATATTTCTCTATAATATCTATAATCGTCTCCGGATCATCCATGCAGAAAAATGCAAGCCATGCTTCCAGCCGGTTTTCTATTTTTACACTTCTATTTTCATTTTGCTGATTCTTTTTGAATATGTCAAGAGGTATGAACAGATATTCTTGTAATAAATTTATATTTACTCCTGTATCAGATTTTTGCATAAAACGATGGATATAATTATTGGAAAATTTCTGGAATTCTGTTGGACTTTTTTCAAATAACACGATCGTATACACCTGCTTGATATCTCTGTAAGAGAACCGCTTTCCTTTGATTCCCCTTGCCCTCTTATACTGCCGCAGCAACAGATCTGCCGAATAACATGCGCTTCTTTCTCCCGGAAAATAGTATCCGATTTTCTGAATTTCCAAATTCGCAATACTTCCATCTTCCAGTTGTACTACCATATCTGTAATAAGAAGCGTAGATTCATCTGCTAATCTTGTTCCGTCATTTGGTAATACGTCTACAATTCTCACTCTTTGTCCGAGAAGTAACGTGAGTAATTCATTTACTCTCTCCGGTGTATTCTCCGGATTCAGAATTTCTTTTATCATGAAATCATACATGATTTTTATACCTTTCACTCCGGTACAAAAATCTAGAAATTCATTTTGATTTTCCTCTGTCCACTCATAAAATAAATTTTTTAATCTGCTTTTACTTTCAATCTCATTCAACACCTCCTCCCTTGTCCGAATCATCGGGAAATACTGTTGAAGTTTGTTTGTCATAGGCACATCCTCCTGAATAAATTATAAAATTTTCGTGTTCTCTCAAGTCGGGAATATGTTTCAGACATTATAAGATGTGAAACGATCGAAACTTGATGCCTTCCGGCTTAGAAATACTTAAGAGTTTGTAGATATCACTCTTTAAAGTGAATTCAGAATAGCATATTATTCATATGATTACAAGATTAATTTTCGTAAAAAAAGCGGCAGAATTATCTTCCGCCGCATAGCCCATATCACCATCTATATATTATCTCATCTTAAAACTTCTCCATCTCCCCAATGATCGTTCTGTAAAATTCTTCTTCCGTGCCCTCTTTTCTCACATCATTCATCACATATCCGTCTTTCAGAAATATCACTCTCTTACACCGGCTTGCCATCTGTGGATCATGCGTTACCATCAGAAGGGTCTTCCCTAACTCCTCATTGATTTTCCGGAATTCCTCCGCAACAACTTTTCCGGATTTTGAGTCGAGGTTTCCCGTCGGCTCATCTGCAAATATGATACTCGGATCATTGATCAGCGCCCTGCAGATTGCCACTCTCTGCCGCTCACCGCCAGACAGTTCATAAGGATTCTTTTCCTGAAGATGTTCAATCCCAAACTGCTTTTCCAATGCTTCCGCTTTCTCTTCACATTCTTTCTGTTCCTTTTTATCCAGCAATACCGGAAGCATGATATTTTCTTTTACCGAAAGACTGTCCATCAGATTAAAATCCTGGAATACAAATCCGATCTTTCTACGTCTGATATCCGTAAGTTCTTCTTTCCAAAGCTCATTCGTATTCACACCGTCAAAGATCACATCTCCGTCCGTCTGCTGATCCATAAATCCCAGGATCTTCAGAAGTGTTGTCTTTCCACAGCCGGATTTTCCCATAATTCCGACGTACTCTCCCTGTTCTACATCAAAGTTAATGCCTTTCAGTACCGAAATCGCATCCGCATCATCAATCTCCCCACCGGCTTTTGGAAATTTCTTGATCAGGTTATTTACCTTTAATATTTCTTTCATGCTTTCCTTCTACCTTTCTTATTGTATACTGCTCAATCACCTTTACACCGATGCCCTGCACTACAAGATATATAACTGCAAGGATCAACAGATATCGCAGATAATGTACACAGTCAGCCTTCGTATATTCCCGCATGTTCCATATCTCCCCGGTTAACACCGGCACCATAACAACCGCAACTGCTGCAGGGATCCAGAAAAAGATTCCCGTCTCTGTCCGGATCAGCTTTTCTCTTTCTTTCGAGCTCATTCCAATACAGGTTAAGAAATGATTCCGCTTCTTCTTGTCCGTCATCTCAGATTCATATTTCAAGTAAATGACCAGAACGCTTCCCAGCAGAAATGCTCCCATGATAAATATATCTACTACCGTTGTCATAAAGCGTTCGCTTTCAATCTGTTCCATCGTTGTACGTTTGGAATAGCAGGATAATACATCCTTGTCAAATCTTTCATCCTCTTTATGTACCTTCCGAAAAGCCTGGAGCTCTTTTTCTATCTTCTGATAATCTGCATTTTTCACATTCAAAAGGACAAACTTTGTCGGCCAGTGATGGATCGTCACTCCTTCTTCTGCTTCACCCTCCTCAACCGGATCTCCGGTGATCCAATTATATTTCTTCCAGTCGTCCTGAACCTTTTCAAAATATTCATCCGAAAATACAACCAGATTCTCCTCTCTTCCCTGCCGGAATGCACCTGTCAGGATATCCGTCTTTTCACCCTTTACGGTTCGTGTTGGATAGATCTTTTCCCGATCAAGAAATCCATAAGATTCTATCGGCTGTCCGATGTGCAAGTACGGCTCTTTTCTCGAATTCAGGTAATCCAGTGGATGTGCCTTCGTACTCTTATCCTGTTGGTAAATAATATAGATTTCCTTTCCGTCAGCAGATAGATTCATTTTTTCACTTTTCTTTCCAAGTGCCTTATTCAGTTCTTTATACGTCGTCTCCGAGATGCCTATATGCTGTCCCTGCGGCATGATCACTGCTCTGGCATCATCCAACTTTTCCGAATTATCCACATTCGTCACGCGTACCATCGGATACTCCTGGAATTTCACGTCATATCTTTCCTGCAGCTGTTTCCAGAATGTCTCATCCGCTTCCGTTGCCATACATACAAAATCATACGGGAACAGTCCTTCCGGCTTTTGCGCGATCTTCGCTGAAATCATATCTTTTCCAAATAAGAACAATATCAGTACTGGTATAAGACTGATCACGTACACATAACGGAATGTACTCTTGAAACGGTAATAAAATGAATTATATGGGATCAACTTTGCATAATAACTCTTTTTATGCTTCCGCACTTTCAGGAACAATCCAAATCCAAACTTTTCCGCCAGATAAATGCCCAGGAAGATAAATAAAAGTATCCGTAACCCTTCGGCATTCTTCCTCATTCCGAAATTCACGATTCCAAATACCACAATGACCAGGCCAATTATAAGCCACAGACCGATCCGTTTTTCCGGCATCTTCTCCTTTTCCACATCGCCCAGCTGCATTTTTTTTAGTTCCCTGTACAAGAAGAAATCCCGCAGGATCATCAGTCCAATCCCGGATATTCCGATCAGAATAAGACTTGCGATCAAATATGTGAATCCTGTAATCTTCGCCGGCTGTGCTCCCACTCCGGATCTTGCCATGAAGATTCTGCGGATGATACACAGGATCACACTTCCGATGCAGGCTCCCCCGATCAGCATTCCCAGAATTCCAGCCACAATCTCTGCTCCAAGCACTTCATAAAGTGTAGACTTCCGCATTCCCAGAGTAGAAAATATACTGTAATTTCTCATCCGTTTTCTGAAATATGACAACAGATTCGTGATCATCAGCATCAGCGATGCGATCAGACTCACGATCAGGAATTCCAGCAGAATTGCCGTGATTCCATGCCCCGTCAGTATATTTCCTTCTTTATTAAATGGTGCCAGCATCTGTGCCATTCCGACTCCGGAAAATATCAGCGTCGCCGGAAGCAGGTTCATACTTACGTAAACAATAAAATCTCTTTTTGAACTTTTAAAATTCTTCCACAGGGCCGTATAGAATCCTTTCGGATACTTCCCCGAAAATTCCAGATGCTTTTTCTTTTCTTCTTTGTAATTTTTCTCTCTGGCTTTAACTTCTTCCTGTATCTTTTTCTCTTCCTGCCACGAATCAATCAGCTTCGCACCGATCAAATTGATCACCAGAAGCACTACCAGTAAAAATGGATACACCTGTGACAGCGGATCTGAAAATACTGCCCCATCTGCCCCAAGAAATGATATCATACATCCTGCGATCAGTGACATGATATCCAGAAGCAGTTTATGGTGATTGCTTAAAGCCAGTATCAGATTCACAATTCCTATCACCTGGATTACCAGTACCATTACCAGTTCACAGATGAACAGCATCAGTATCTGAACCATCATCTGTTCATCTGCACCGTCCAGTACTCCCAAAGGCTTCAGACTTTTCTTTATGTAACTCATCCCATCGCCCGAAGCAGCCAATTTTATCAGATATTCCGGCACATTGCATTTCCATGTCCCCATGTTCATCCACGGAAATAATAGCACTGCCTGGATGATCACCTGCATGATCAGCATGAATATCTTCATTCGCTTTTCCGTCTTATTCATAACTTTTGCCTCTCATTTTTCATACACGCTTATTATCCGAGATCTAACGTCTCTCTTCATATACGCTTACTATCCAAGATCTAACGTCTCTCTCTTTATACCTGCGCCACCACCGGCTTAAATCCCTCCATTCCGACAACCATCACCGGTGCTCCTGCCGGGATCTCCGTTCCTTTCTCAGATCCCTGTACTCTTACTTTCATATGATGTCCACACAGATATCCTTTTCCCTTCCAGTTGATTTTGGTATCTGCCGTTCCAATCTCCCATAAAAGTCTGGTCTCTCTTCTGCTCTGCAAAAGATTCATAAATCCTCTCAGTACCATATTCAGCAGACATGCTATCAATACACAGCAGAGGATTCCTGCATATCCCTTCACCGGGAAACTCGGAACAAAACATAATGCCGAGATAAAAAGTACCAGCCCGCTGTTTGCAACGTAACATCCCTGCCCCCAGTCTTTTCCGACTGCATAGAATAAAGCTTTGCCCGTGTATTTCTCCCAGAAGCTCAATCCGATTCCATAGACAGCTAATCCGATTCCGATATTCCGGTGTATAACTGCCGGGATTTTATTCAGGCCAAGCGCATCATTCCACAACCATAAAAATGCGTTCGGATCTCTTGCGATAAGATAAGAAATGCACACACATACAATCGGTATACATCCCAGTGCCAGCATCCACAGAAACATATTGGAATCAAACACTTTATGATAGATCTTATCCATTGCTTCACCTGCTTCCTGCGGATCGCCCATCTGGCGGACTGCTTCTTCCTCTGCTTCAACTTCCGTCATCCCTGATTCCATTAATGCGGCTTTACAGTCTTCTATATGCGCTTCATATTCATTTACAATCTCTTTTCTTACAGACGAATCGGTAATCTTCTTCCCAAGTTCTTTCAGATATTCTCTTTCCTTCATATCTAACACCCTCCTTTTCTACCACCTTCACTGCCTTACCTGTGCTATACGGAATACTGGATCATGCTCGTAACTGCATTGGCATAAGCATTCCATTCTTCGATCATTTTCTCCAGATATTTCTTCCCGTTAGGTGTGATCCGGTAATACTTTCTGAGTTTCCCGTTCGCCTCCTGGTTATAACTTTCCAAATATCCGGACTGTACCATGCTGTGAAGCAGCGGATACAATGTTCCTACCTTTAATTCGAATACATTGTCCGATCTCTTTGAGAGTGTATCGATCATTTCATATCCGTACATATCCTTTTCTGAGATCAATTTGAGAATTAACATTGCGGTATTTCCTGAGACCATATTTTTGTTTACTTTCATAGTGATTGCTCCTTTCTTATATTTGCTTTCATTATATATCGGCTTTCGATAGTTGAGTGTAAAAAAATTTGCTTTCTTCTTGGTTTTATTATATATCGTATCTCGATATATGTCAATATGTAAGAATAAAAAGAACCAGAAATGCAAACCTGCATTCCCAGTCCCTTTACCTTCTTCTTTCCTACAATAGCTCCGCAAACAATCGCAGGAACAACTGTCCCAGCCGCAGAGTCGCGCTCCGGCCGGACTTATACTTCTCCGTCACTTCCCTGCACTGTTCCAATGTCTGCTCCATATCCCGCCGGATATCCAGCACCGCATCACAATCTGCCATAAAACACCCATTTTCAAAATGATGATAAAGGCTCCGGTAATCCAGATTGATCGTGCCGCAAGTCGCCATGCAATCATCTGCCACACTCATCTTCGCATGACAGAACCCCGGTGTCCACTCATAGATCCTTACACCATCCTGTACCAGATTGTGATAGAACGATCTGGTAATACTGTAGATCAGCTTCTTATCCGGGATTCCCGGTGTGATGATCCGCACATCTACGCCACGCCTGGCCGCCAGCGAAAGTGCATGTGTCATCTCATCTGTGATGATCAGATAAGGAGTCATGAACCAGCAGTATCTGTCCGCTTTGTTGACGATACTGATATAGACATCCTCTCCAACCTGGATTCCGTCTAATGGGCAGTCCGCATACGGCTGGATATATCCCGTTTGCTTTGCCTGATACGGATGCTGTACCAGATATTTTTTCTGTGCCTCTATATCCAGAACATCCACATCGGCCGGAGTCTTCCCGGATGCTTCCCACATTTCCAAAAATGCTGCCGTAAGCGAAGCCACCGCATCTCCTTCCAGCCGGATTCCCGTATCCTTCCATTCCCCGTATGGATGTGTATAGTTAAAATACTCATTTGCCAGATTATAACCGCCTGTGTACCCAACCTTTCCGTCAATCACCGTAATCTTTCTGTGGTCACGGTTATTCAGGAACATATTAAGTCCCGGAAGCAGCGGATTGAATACCCGGCAGGCAATTCCTTTCGCTTCCAGTTTTCTCGCAAAGCTCAGATTTACGAATCCGATCGAGCCCATGTCATCATAGAACACCCGGACCTCTACTCCTGCTTTCACCCGTTCTTCCAGCACCGTCTGTATCCTGCTCCATGCATATTCATCCTCAATTGCATGATACTCCATGAAAATGAATTGCTCCGCCTTTGCAAGATCCGTAAGCTGCGCCTCCAGTCCTTTGACCGCTTCGTCAAAATAAGTCACATCCGTATTCTGATACACTGGATAACACGCATTTCTTTCTATATAATTAGAAACATTTCCAGCCTTCGGATCTGACACATTCAGACGTTCCAGCACTTCCTTATTTTCCGGCAAAAGTGGCAGAAGCTTCTCATCAATCCTTTTGTAACGCATCCGCATCTTCCGGGTTCCACCGTTCATACCGATCATAAAATAAAGTGCTACTCCAAGGATCGGAAATGTCAGGATCAGGATGATCCACGGTGTCTTCATCGAGGAAGTCTCATTTCTTCCATATATTTTCAGAACCAGTATGACGGCAAATATTCTGGTCAGATTGTCTATGAATACCGCGTATTCATTCAGTCCCTTAAATATCCCAATCAGGAACACTACTTCCAGTAATATCGAAAGCACTGTGAACGCCAGCCGCTTCACACCATTCTGTGTCTTTTTCTTTCCTTCCAGTGTATGACTGCTCATCTTCTCACTCTTTTCTTCTATCGTAAATTATGATTATACTAACACGAACATGTTCCCGTCACAAGCTTTATCCGGTATTTTGTAAAATCCTCTCCGGAAATAATTTGCATAATTCTTTCCTTTCCACCTTTGCTTTCCCTAGTGATTTCCATTTTATCCCCCATAAAGCCCCTATTTTCAGACACAAAAAAATCACCATCCCCAGAGCTCTAAGCCTCTAAAAACAGTGATTTGGTAGTGCGCGATCAGGGGTTCGAACCCTGGACACCCTGATTAAGAGTCAGGTGCTCTACCAACTGAGCTAATCGCGCATTTTTAATTTTCTGTGTCACGCTTTCCGTAACGACAAGATTAATTATATAATAAGGTTTTAAAAAATGCAAGTACTTTTTTATTTTTTTCATATTTTTTTCACAGCTCTCATATATTGATATGGGGGTTGAATTTATGAACCATATTATCCATTATGTTACAACCAATTTCAAAAAAATCTTTCATACTGTCTGCACAGAGATTATCTCCTGCATTCAAGGCACAGCTCTGCATTTTGTCCTGGTCGCTGCCTTTCTCGGAACACTGAATCATTTCCTGTATTTTTTATCCGGGCAGTCTCCAATCATTGCACTTTTCTGCCCGGTTAATGAATCCGTGTGGGAACATTTGAAACTTTTATATTTTCCTTTTTTATTCGTAAGCATATGGGAATATCTGTCTCTGCATCCGGTTGTTTTACCGTTCTTTTACTGTCGGTATCTGGGTGTGCTTCTCGGAATGTTTTTTACTGTTTCTGTTTTTTACACATATTCCGGGATTCTCGGCCGGAATTTCCTGATCTTAGACATCCTGCTTTTTTATTCCAGTGTAATATTTTCATTTGGAATGTCTGAATATATTTCCGGCAAGACCCGTTCTCCTCACGAGACAGAACCTGGCTTTGTAGTCTCACTCTGGTTGATAACATCATTTTTCTTCTTTGTATTTACATGTTTTCCGCCAAATCTTCCGTTATTCTATTCAGCATAAGTACAACAACCATCAACACATTTCCCTACATATATAATTAATTATTCACACCATGATGTGCAACATAGCTGTTAAGATCCAATGCTTTGAACACATATCCCTGTGACTGATAATATTCAATAATTTTCGGCAGCGCTTCCACAGTTGTATCTTTTGTCTCGGAATCATGTGACAGCAGGATGATATTATTGTCCTGGAAACTGGTTGCCTGATCCACAAGCTGTTCCGTTGTTCTCACGGCCCCGTCTCCCGAACTTCCATTCCAGTCATAATATTGATATCCTCTTGCCTGAACCTCCTGCGTAAGCGTTGTCATAATTCCCTTCGTGTAACTTGCAGATATGGTATTCGAAGATCCTCCCGGAAATCTGATAAAACACGGAACATAGCCGATCTCTTCTTTTACAAGCTGTCCAATCTGGTCAAGATCCTGAAAATATGCATCAACAGATGCATACACCTTTGCGTAATCATGAGAATATGTATGCATTCCGATCGTATGTCCCTTATCATAAGCCTTTTTGATCATATCTTTATATTCCGGCATGGCTCCTGTAACAAAAAACGTTGCTTTCGCATTGTATTTATCCAAAATGTCCAGCACCGCCTGCGTATTCTTAGACGGTCCGTCATCCAACGTCAGATAGACAACTTTTTCATCCGATTGTTCTGTTGTACCCACTTTTCTTCCTGGTTGAACTGCAAATTCACTTCTGTCATCTGCCTGATCTTTTTGGCCTTGATTTTCTTTATTGGATGCATCAGTTTCATTCTCATTGATCGTAAGTTTTTTTGCAGTTGCTTTTTTCTTTGATACTGCCTTTTTACTTTCCGTCTCGGCCGTTGTCATCGTTTTACCGGCATTCTTTTTTATAACATGCCCGCCGATTCCCACACCTATGATCACTGCTGCTATGCAGACTGCTGCAATCAGAATCTTTCTCTGTGCACGATCTTTTCGTCTTCTATTTTTTAACTTTTTCCTGCTCATACTTTTTTCCTCTTTAATTTTCAACTTTATTCTCACTTTTAAGTAATTGCTTTTTCTTTTTTACTATCATACCGCTTTTTTCCTTTTTATCAAGCCTTTTCTCGAGACTTTTTCACTACAATGTAGTATTGTAATAAATAGATTATCACTTACAAATGTCGAAAGGAGTTTTTAATATGAATGAAAATGAAAATAAAGTCTGTCCTGTCAGCTGCAAAATCGAACATCACGCCATGATGTTCGCATTTCTCGCCAAACATGCAATTGAATTATGCGGTGAAGCCGGAAAAGACGCAATCCTTGCCGGAATGACTACCTATGGAAATGAACGGGGTGCCCGCATGGCGGCAAATGCTCTCGCACACGGTGATGAACTGACTACAATGACCAATCAGGCATACGGTGAATGGAAACCGGATTACGCCGGACAAATGGACTTCGGAACACTTCGCACCGAACCGACACTTCAGACTTACATTGCCAAATGTGCCTGGTGTGAAGCATGGAAAAAGCATAACATTACCGAATATGGGAAATATTATTGCGTCAATGTAGACAATGCTGTTTACCGGGGATTCCGTTCCGACTTCGTCTGTACCCCGACTGCCACATCTATGAGCTGGGGCGGTGATCGTTGCGAATTCGACTGGGGACATCCGCTCTCACAGGAAGAGGTAAAAGAACTGGCGGAGAAAAAGGCTGAGCTTGGAACTTCCTGTATGAAAGATTTTAATTTCCATACGGCACATTTGAAATATACCGTCAGTCAGGCCCTGATCCATAATCTTGGTGAAAAAGGAGAAGCGGCAGTGAAACTTGCACTTACTGATTATGTAGATACATTTGGGCAGGAATATCTGGATGTATTGGACGGGCTTTATCCGGTTGAATAGTTTTTACTTTTCATATAAGAAAACTATGAAATCTATTTACATCCTGTTTTTCTGTGCTAAAATGATAGATAAACACCCGATTCTATGAGGAGGTATCTATATTTTGAATACACTAACAACTGAACATACACCTGACAATATCATTGCCAGCTGGCTCGACGATCATCAGAAAGAACTGGTGAATATCGCTGATTACATTTTTCATCACCCGGAACTTGCATATCAGGAGACACTTTCTTCCAAATGCCTGGCAGATTATCTGGAAAGCCAGGGATTTAAAATAACATGGAAAACAGCCGGTATCGACACCGCATTTACCGCAGTCTGGGGAGGTGGAAAACCAATCCTCGGATTCCTGGCCGAGTACGATGCTCTGGCAGGTGTCGGACACGCCTGCGGACACAACCTGCTTGGAACAGCCGTTGCCGCAGCGGCATGTGCATTAAAAGCCGATATGGAAGCAACCGGTGCAGCCGGAACGATCTGCGTCTATGGCTGCCCGGCCGAAGAGATCATGTCCGGCAAGATTGTGATGAACGATCAGGGAGTCTTTGATGACCTCGATGTTGCTATTACCTGGCATCCATTCGACCGCAACCGTGTCAGCAACGATATCTGGCAGGCACAGGACATTAAGAACTACACATTCCACGGACTTAGTTCCCATGCTGCCAAAGCACCGGAAAAAGGCCGCAGCGCCCTGGATGCCGCTGAACTCATGAATGTAGGCGTCAATTATCTCCGTGAACACGTACCGGGAGATGTCCGTATGCATTATGCCTACATTGATAACGGTCTTCCGGCAAATGTTGTTCCGGATATCGCAAAGACAAATTATTTCATCCGCTCCTACTTACGTTCCCGCACCGAAGATGCAAGTGAACGTGTAGACAACTGCGCCAGAGGTGCCGCTCTTATGACAGACACCACCGTCGATATCGAACTGGTCGCAAGCTGCAGTGAGATGAAAGTTAACCGGGTACTGACAGAATTATATTACGATGCTATGACCAGAGTTCCGACACCGGCTTATACACCGGAAGAGCTGGATTTTGCAAAGCAGATCACAGAAGAAGCCGGACTCATCAATGACGGGACACTATTCTCCGGCCTGGAACCGCTTGAAGATGAACCGGTTCCGATCGCTATCGGCACGGACGCGTCACAGGTCAGCCACACCGTCCCGTTGATCACCTTAAGTGCCGCTACGATGTGTAAAGGTACCCCGCTTCATCACTGGGCTGCTGCCAAACAGGCCGGTATGACCATCGGACAGAAAGGTATGTTCTACGTTGCGAGATGTATGGCAGAAGGAACGAAATTATTGATGGAAACACCGGGAAGTATTGAGAAAGCGTGGGAGCTTCATAAGCTGACTCCTTAAAGCTCCTGTCATTGCATACTGTACACTTTATAAATATCTGCTCTAAAACATCTCATGACCAAACTAGGAGGAATTATTATGATCACAAAAAAATCGGAATTATCGGATGTGGCAATATGGGCGGTGCCATTCTCTATGGCGCACTCGACATCCGGGTGAATTAAAAGACATGGTCACATCCCCTGGCGGAACAACCATCGAAGGCTGCGAGGCTCTTGAAAAAGCCGGCATGCGTGGTGCTGTAATCGAATGCATTAATGTAAGTACAGAAAAATCCCGTTCATTATAATCGTTGTCATTCTATGTCGATTCATGCATCGGAATTATCAGACAAAAGAGGAGTTATCCACAGTTTCCCGTGGATAACTCCTCTTTTGTTGGGGATAAGTGGAATTACTTTGCAAAATTTGTCGTTACATTTTCATCCTCTTTATCACCTTCAACCGTGTAAATTCTTCTCTTTCCTTCTCCTCCAGCGCATTACTGATCGTATGCACCAGATTCGTATACATCGGTATCGTAATATTCTTAAGCGCATTCGCCCGCTTCTGTGTCTTCTTGATATTTGCGGCCAGACGGTACGCCGAGTTCTCCACCTCAGCCAGCTTGATCGTAAGTTCCTTCACTTCCCGGAAAGCTTCTCTTGCAATATCCACCGACTCATGTGTCGTGCTGAACGAATACGTCAGATCATTCTGCTTCGCATCATACTTGATGTGCGGGATCTCCGTTCCCATGATGCTTCTGGTCTGCATCTTCAGCGAATCCTCGATCGGAACAGTAAATGCCAGTTCCTGGACTTTACTGATCCCGTGTTCGATATTGGCACGCTGCAGGCAGGCATATGCTTTTGTAAAGGTTGCATCGATCTCTTCCTGAATGTCTTTCGCCTCATCGATCAGTCCCATCAGCTCTTTCAGAAGAATATTCCGCTTTTTATCCATCAAGTCATACCCCTGACGTGCAAGCATCAGAGAATTCTTTGCAAGCATCAGATTTCCTTTGGTAGGAAATTCTCTCGGATCCATATGCATCCCTCCTACTCTTCTGTCTCCAATGTCTCTTTCGTATCCTTCCAATACTTCTCAACCAGCTTCGTATCAATACGGTCCAGTTCTTCCTTCGGCAGAAGTCCAAGCAGTTCCCAGCCAAGATCCAGCGTCTCCATCATCGTCCGGTTCTCCGCCGGTCCCTGGCCAATATAGCGTCTCTCGAATTCTTCACCGAACTTCAGATACTGTTTATCGATTGGTGACAATTCATCTTCTCCGATAACCGAAGCCAGATTTCTCGCCTCTCCAACCTTTGCATAGGCAGAGAATAACTGGTTTGCAAGATCCTGATGATCTTCTCTCGTGTATCCTTTTCCGATGCCGTCCTTCATCAGTCGTGACAGCGATGGCAGAATACTGATCGGCGGATAGACTGCCTGCCCGTGCAGATTACGGTCCAGTACGATCTGTCCTTCTGTGATATATCCGGTAAGGTCAGGGATCGGATGTGTAATATCATCATTCGGCATGGTCAGGATCGGAAGCTGTGTTACGGAACCATTTGCCCCGTCCACAATACCGGCACGTTCATAGATCGTTGCCAGTTCACTGTATAAATATCCCGGATATCCTTTTCTTGACGGAATCTCGCCACGGGAAGAAGACACTTCACGCATGGCTTCCGCAAAAGAAGTCATATCCGTCAGGATAACCAGAATGTGCATATTTTTCTCAAATGCCAGATATTCCGCTACCGTCAGCGCAACCTTCGGCGTGATCAGACGCTCCACCACCGGATCATTTGCCAGATTCAGGAACATACACACATGATCTGCCACACCGCTTTCCTCGAATGTCTTACGGAAGAATTCCGCCACATCGTGCTTCACACCCATTGCTCCGAATACAACTGCGAACTGTTCATCCGAATTGTCACCAAGCGAAGCCTGCTTTACGATCTGTGCCGCGAGCTGGTCATGCGGCAATCCGTTTCCCGAGAATATCGGAAGCTTCTGCCCGCGGATCAGTGTCGTCAGACCGTCAATCGCCGAGATTCCGGTACGGATATAGTTTCGTGGATACTCCCGTCTGACAGGATTCAACGGAAGTCCGTTTACATCCCTTTTTTCTGCATCTGCAATCGGACCAAGTCCATCGATCGCTTCCCCGATTCCGTTAAATGTACGTCCCAGCATTTCCTCCGATACAGTAACTTCCATCGGATGTCCCGTAAGTCTTGTATGGGTATTATCCAGTGACATATTTTCTGTCCCTTCAAATACCTGGATCACAGCCTTGTCTTCATCCAGCTCCACGATACGCCCCATTTTCCTCGTATTATGATCTACAATAAATTCTACGATCTCATCGTAAAATGCATTTTCCACGCCTTCCAGTACGACGAGAGGGCCATTTATACTGCTCAGTCCAAGATATTCTATTGCCATCTTACGTCCCTCCCTTTACGCATTCTTCTCGATGACGCGGTTATAGAAGTCATCAATGTCTAATTTATACAGATCCAGTAACTGCAGGTTGTCATTCGGCACATCATACTTGATCGCAATGACCTTTTCAAATATACCTTCCGCCTTCAGTACCGACATCGGCATTCCCATTGCCACCAGTTTCCTGCTGGTCTTATACAGATACAGGATCACGTCCATCATCTTGAACTGCTTCTCCAGCGATACGCACGTATCATCCTTATGAAATGCATTCTGCTGCAGGAATCCCAGACGGATCACCTTTGCGATCTCCAGGATCAGTTTCTGATCATCCGGAAGCACATCCCCGCCGATCAGTTTTACAATCTCCATCAGACTGCTCTCCTGGTTCAGGATCGCCATCAGACGGTTCCTGTAATCAACAAATTTCGGCGACACATGATCCGAATACCAGCCGCTTAAGTCATTCAGATATTCACTGTAACTCGTCAGCCAGTGGATCGCAGGGAAATGTCTCGCATACGCCAGGGATTTATCCAGTCCCCAGAAGCAGCGCACAAAACGCTTCGTATTCTGCGTAACCGGCTCGGAGAAATCTCCCCCCTGCGGAGACACCGCTCCGATGATAGAGACAGATCCGGTTGCACCATTTAATGTCTGCATCATGCCGGCTCTTTCATAGAATGCCGACAGTCTCGATGCCAGATATGCCGGGAACCCTTCCTCCGCCGGCATCTCTTCCAGTCGTCCGGACAGCTCACGCAGTGCCTCTGCCCATCGGGATGTCGAGTCCGCCATGATCGCCACATCATAACCCATGTCACGGTAATATTCCGCCAGTGTAAGTCCGGTGTAAATGGATGCCTCGCGGGCAGCCACCGGCATGTTCGAGGTATTGGCGATCAGCGTCGTTCTGTCCATCAAAGGATTTCCTGATTTCGGATCGACTAGTTCTGAAAACTCTTCCAAAACCTGCGTCATCTCATTTCCACGCTCGCCACATCCAATATATATGATAATATCCGCATCCGACCATTTTGCGATCTGATGCTGGGTCATCGTCTTACCCGTTCCGAATCCTCCCGGGATCGCAGCCGTTCCACCTTTTGCAATCGGGAACATCGTATCCAGAATTCGCTGACCTGTTACCAGCGGCACACTTGCCGGGAATCTCCGGCTCACCGGTCTCGGTACACGGATCGGCCAGTGCTGTGTCATCGAAAGTTCTCGTTTTTCTCCATTGAACAGTTCAATCGTAACCAGCGTCTCATCAATCGTATATTCACCATCCGGGACCACAGATATAACAGTTCCCTCCACTCCCGGAGGCACCATACATTTGTGCACGATAGCCCGCGTCTCCGGCACTTCCGCAATGATCGTTCCATCCTGTACCATATCGCCTTCCGCCACTGTGATATGCGTCTCCCAGAGCTTCTGGCGGTCCAGTGCATCCACACTGACACCACGGGTGATAAATGCCCCGCCCTTGTCAGCGATCCGCTCCAGCGGTCTCTCAATACCGTCAAAGATATTATTCAGGATACCGGGTGCCAGCGTAACCGACACTGCCGCTCCCGTACCTTCCACAAGTTCTCCCGGATGCAGTCCGGAAGTCTCCTCATACACCTGTACCGTCGTCCGGTCCTTATCCAGGGAAATAACTTCGCCAACCAGCTTTTCCTCTCCCACATGGACCATTTCCGACATCTTAAAATCCGTCTTCCCTTTCAGGTAAATGACCGGGCCGTTGATGCCATATATCTTTTCTGTCTTTCCGCTACTCACCCTTTACACCTCCCCGGAACCGGAATTTCTGGTATTCATTTTCCAGTGCCCCTTTGAATGCATAATCCACCAGAACATTCTTCTCAGGCACAACCGCACGCACACCGCCGATGAAATCCACTTTGCTGATCGTCAGCGTCATTCCCGTGCGTTCCTCCAGATATGTCTTCTTATCTGCATCGGACGGATTGATATAGATCGTCATCGCCATCCCGGATGCAAATTGTGCTGCTTTCTCTATATAACGGATCAGAACCTCTTTATACTCTTCTGTTCTCATAAATGCCAGAAGCTTTAACTGTACTTCTTCGAACAGTTCTGTCTTAAGTTCTGTCTGTATCTTACCCATCTCACGTTTTAATTCAAGCTGCGCCTTTGACATCGCCATATTCAGCTGCTGTTTTGCAGTCACACTCTCCGCACGCACTCTCGTCTCTGACTGCCGTCTGGCTTCGATCTGGTGCTGCTCGAACACACTTCTCAGCGCATCCTCATGCTGCTTTACGATCGCATTCGCCTCCGCTCTTGCTTCTTCCATCGCCGCCGTCCGGATATGCGTGATCTTCTCTTCGTTTGTCAAATGTGCCACCTTCTTCCTGTCTATAATTTCAACCCTATCGCTTCATTTACATACGACGTGATAAAATCTTTCTTACGTCCGGTCCCGTGTCTGTCAGGAATCTCGATCAGAAGCGGCATTGTCCGCTCCAGCTTGATCTCGTCAATCAGGTCCGGGAATTCTCTTCCGAATTTCTCCGTCAACAGAATCACACCTACATCTTTATCCTCCATGGCATTCTCGATCGCACACCGGAGTTCTTCTCTTTCATGTACCACGATTCCGTCTACCCCTGCGAGACGCATTCCTGTCAGAGTATCGATATTATCACTGATCAGATACATCTTCATCTTACAATTTACCCAAGATCATGAAGGAGATGATCAGTCCGTACAGACACACACCTTCTGCAAGACCTACGAAGATCAGTGACTTACCAAGTGCACTGGAATCTTCACTAATTGCACCCAGAGCCGCACTTGCTGCACTTGCAACGGCGATACCACCGCCGACGCAGGAAAGACCGGTTGAAAGTGCTGCTGCCAGGTATCCGAATCCTGTTGCGTTCGACGCCGTATTGCCGGCTGCTTCCGCTGCCTGTACCGGATCTCCCGCAAAAAGCATGATCCCTGCGATCAGAACAGTGCTGAAGAAAAAGAATATATTTGTGCCGATAGCCCTCTTATAACGCTTCTTCGTCCTCTGTCCGATCAGAAAATATCCAAATGGAATTACAATACTCAGCAACAATGTTACAACGAATAATACTCTAACTGTCAGGCTCATATTTTTGTCCTCCTGTAAATATATCTTTGAATTTTATTACTTTCTGTCACTCTGACTGTGGAACGGCTTAAATTCCCGTCCGGTTCCTTTATAGAAACGGCTGAACATCTCATAGTATTCCAGACGCAGTACCTGGATACCGACGACCAGCCCTTCCAGTCCGCACACCAGCACATTTCCAAGCACGAACACGATCCAGTTCGTATGCCCCGCACTTGCGCCCGATAACATCAGCACAACCTCCATCATTGCCGCATGACTGACGGCAAATGCACCGATACGCACATAAGAAATGGTATTGGAAAAATAACTCAGCATCGTCTCGAACAGTTCGAAGAACGCCTGCACGAAGAACATCACCTTTCCCTCTTCCATCTTCTTATGCTGCTTTGTCACCAGATTGCCCAAAGGTTCCTTGAATACGAACAAGAGCACCGGAACCCCCAGGAAAATTACCATCATGATATTACCCGGAACCTTATGTCCCGTCATATAAAGCACGATCGTCAGCACCAGGAATCCATAGAACACCAGTCCTGCGATTCCGTTGTGGGAAAATAACATATTTTCCAGATCATGACTCTTAACTGCGTTGATCACGTTAAAGATCATCACCAGGATATTCAGTCCCATACCAAATGCAATAGCTACCACGAATACCGTATTGAGCTGTCCGATAAACGGCAGGTTCGTCATCGCATCCACAGGTCTTAACCAGCGTGCCTGTATCACATCTTCAAATCCGAAGATACTTCCGAACATGAATCCAAAAAATGTCGAGAACAGTCCCGCAATGGATATGATCCCTGCCAGGTTGATCTTCTTGATCAGATACAAAAGCCCGCCGAATACAAACAGGCATAAGCCCTGGCCGACATCCCCGAACATCGCACCAAAGATAAATGTATACGTCAGTGCCACGAACATCGTCGGATCCATCTCATCATTTGCCGGAAGCCCGTACATCCGGATGAACATCTCGAACGGCTTGAAGAACCTTGGATTTTTAAGCTTCGTCGGCGGCTCTCCGAAGAATTTCTCCTTGTCTTCTTCTACAACAACGAATACCTTATCATCATTCTTCGATTCCGCCAGGAATTTGTTCACATCATCTTCGCCCATCCATCCGCACAGGATGTAATAGTCTTCTTTATTATCTCCCTCTTCGATCCTTGCCGCCAGCTTGCGGACATCAAAGTTCGTAGCCAGTTCTTCCAGACGCTTCTTTGCACCTCGGAGCTTTGCGGCATTCTTTGCCATCAGTTCACTGATCTGTTTTTTAATCCCAGCAATCTCTTTCTGTTTTTCTTCAATTTCTTTTTCAAGCTCTTCACAGGCCTGCGCCGGCGTTCCTATGTATTCGGATGGAATTGCAATCCTTTCAAAATGTAAGGAATTGAATACCGAATCCACCTTACTGGAATCCGCATTCGATACGAAATAACATCCGTACACATAATTTTCATTCCTTATGCCTTCGATAAATACCGCATTCAAATCATCAAACAAATATTTTTCCAGACGTTTGTAATAATTCACATCTACCCGTCCGAACCGGACTTTCATATATTTATACTTTAATGATTTCTGCATATCCAATTCCAGTGTCCGGAACGGCTCCATGATCAGAAGCTTTTCTTTGTATTCATCTACCTGCTTCTTCGTTAACTCTTTCTTCTCCAGCAGATCCAGATAGTCATGATTGACATCCCGGATCAGGTTCAGCATATCCTCCTGATTCATCGATACATCGATCCTCTGGTCTTCATCCGCTAACAGTGCGCTGAACTGTTCTGCCTTCGCAAGCGGCTCTTTGTATGGATTGACTTCCACAAAAGGCTGCAGGTTGTCGGTCGTCTTAAGCTCCGCCGCCGCATTTTCAAGCTGCATCTCGTATTTGGACAGATACACCTCGCAGACACGGTCGATGTCATTCTTCGGTCCGCTGATGCTTAAGAACTTCATCTTAACAATCATTGATTCACACCTCCTAAGTATCCTAATGTCTCTCCCTTCGTCAAACCGTAACGGATACACTCAAGGGCTGTCGTTAGTTTATAGATTTCTTCTTCTTTCAGGAACAGATACGTATTGACGATCGCGATCGAATACGGATCATTCCTTTTATCGGTCAGGTACAATTTCCGCAGACAGTCACGGTACATCTGTTCCAGTGTCTTATCTGCCTGCATATAATCATACTTTCCCGCATAGTACGTTTTTCCCACTTCGGTTTCGAACTGTTCCAGTGTCGGAGTCTCTACCAGGCTCTTGAACTCTTCCACACGAACCCGGTAATGAATCGGGATCGTCATCGAATAAATGTCCGGCGGAAGCATATGATAATACTTCTTCGCACGGTAGATCCACTGTAGATTCAGAAGGTCGATCTTCGTCCCGTAATCTTTTAAAAATATCTTCTGTTCATGTCCTTTCAGAACCCTTTTTCCCTTTTTCCACATGGTGGAAAAATAATACAGATCCAGTGCCAGATCATAATCAAAAAGCGTTCCCGCTCCGGAATCTTTAATTCTGGCAAGTGCATCATAATACTCCGTATCCCGTAAGTTATCCACAAGCTCATCAATATTTTTCGAAGTTATCAACCGGTCAATGGAAATCTGTGAATATCTGTCAAAAAACTCTTTCTTATATTCCAGGTCAAACGGCTTGTCATAATGATTGAACACAATTCTCAGACAATAATTGATCAGATCAATCTCATAACGTTTCCAGTATAATTTTAAGAATGTCTTCTGTTTCATTCCGGCAAAACGGAAGATTCTCGAATAATCATCGAACAGAGACTGATACAGGATCTTCTCCACATTTCCCCTGTGATACAGCGAAATGTCCATCCGGTTCACATAAGGTGCATATGCCGTCTTGTCTTTCAGATATTCAATTGCTTCCGTTACTGTCCCAAGTCCGGCAATTATGTCATAATCCTCCGCTGTCAAAAGCTTTGCCGACATTGCACGTACCTTTGTCGTAATCCCACTGTAAGCCATCACATTTCCCATACACTACACCTCGATCATATGTCTTACGATTTCCTCTGCATAAATCTCGTGATTTTCTTCATATTCCTGCTTCAGCGCATCAATTGCAGTCTGGTTCTTCTTCCGTTCCCGGTCCAGGACCTTCTCTACTTCCTGCTGCGACTTTTCTTTTATCTTCTCCAGTTTTTTCTGTGTCTCTTCTTCCAGATCCCGGTCAAATTGATCTCTTTCTTCCTGTATCTGTCTTTCAATTTCACTCTTCTGCTGTCTGGCATGCTCTACGATCGTCTCCGCCGTCGTCTCTACTTCAGCCAATTTTTCAATTACAGAGTTCATAAGCCGCCCTCCTTTTCGCATATTTCACAATAAATAATTGTTATTTTTTTACCCATGTTATAATAATACACCTATTTTTTTAAATTACCACAATTATTTTGTATATATTGTATTATTTCTTCTCAATTCTTCTGACAATTTCTGCTTCCATTGACTTTTTCCTGCACAGACGCTAAACTAAGAACGATTTGCAAATCCAGTGATTATAAGGAGGAATACACGTATGCGTCTTAGAAATATACCACGTGCAGAGAGCGTTCTCGAAGCCTGCAAAGAAGTTGTGAAAGATCCGGAAAGCTTACGCGGAGACTGGAACCAGACGTTTAAAAAAGAGCAGCCCCTGCATATCGAGATCGGCATGGGAAAAGGTCAGTTTCTTCTGACCCTGGCAGCCCAAAACCCACAGATCAACTACATCGGCATTGAGCGTTATTCCAGCGTTCTGCTCCGCGCACTTGAAAAGTATGATACAGAAGAATTTGAAATGCTGGAGAATATCCGTTTTATCTGCATGGATGCAAGAGAGATTGAAGCAGTGTTCGCACCGGCAGAGGTGGATAAGATCTTCTTGAACTTCTCGGATCCGTGGCCAAAGGCTAGACATGCAAAACGTAGATTAACATCAACAGAATTCCTTGCAAGATACGAGAAAGTTCTTGTGGAAAATGGAAGAGTAGAATTTAAGACAGATAATACTGAACTTTTCAACTTTTCTCTGGAACAGGTGAAAGAAGCTGGATGGGAACTGCTTGCTTATACTTACGACCTGCATCATCAGGAAGAGATGAATAAGGGGAATATTATGACAGAATATGAGCAGAAATTCTCAGAGAGGGGAAATCCAATCAATAAGCTGATCGCACAGAGAAAATAAGCATCATATATTATATAG
>SKEL01001070.1_pt1 | contig 26190 bp, 25 predicted proteins | sample 4826741 | NCBI WGS metagenome assembly SKEL01 (sample SAMN11008810, study PRJNA524170) | human gut metagenome | biome: Human fecal sample; material: Feces; isolation source: fecal sample from pouch patient p33 | host: Homo sapiens | place: Israel: Tel-Aviv | collected 2016-03-22
AATTATTACATAACCACATTGAAATTATTTCAACAAAATTATAAAATTATCAAAACCAACAGCAAAATGTTGGTTTTTTGTTTGTATATGAAAAAAATAAACAAAATATGTTGACTTCGTGTTTGTTTGATTGTATAATTTAAACATAAAAAAGTGAAAACGCTTTTTCTGAGTTTTGCAAAACAAAGATTTTTTGCCACATATGGCTACAACTTTATATTTTTGTTAGGAGAGAGGTTATGACAATCATTATCGGTGCTGATCCAGCGGGCTCAAAACTAAAAGACCTTATTAAAAATTATTTACAAGAAAAATCATATGACTTTAAAGATGTCAGTGATGGAAGTGATTTTGTTGATACAACTTTGGCGGTAGTTGCAGCAGTCAATCAAGAGGAAGAAAATCTAGGCATTGTGATTGATGCTTATGGAGTTGGCCCATTTATGACCGCAACTAAAGTTAAAGGTATGATCGCTGCAGAAGTTTCAGACGAACGTTCTGCCTATATGACAAGAGGACACAACAATTCGCGTATTATTACAATCGGTAGTGAGATTGTAGGAGAAGGAATTGCTAAAAATATCGTTAAAGGATTTATTGAAGGTAAGTATGATGGCGGCCGTCACCAAATTCGTATCGATATGCTAAATAAAATGTGCTAATTGCTGTAGACAAAGGAGAATAAGAGATGAAAATTGCAATCGGTTGTGACCACATTGTAACCTATGAAAAAATCGCTGTGGTAGATTATTTGAAAAATCAAGGATATGAAGTATTGGACTTTGGGACTTATGACAATGTTCGTACTCATTACCCAATCTTTGGTAAAAAAGTTGGTGAAGCTGTTGTAAGCGGAAAAGCAGATTTGGGTATTTGTATTTGTGGAACAGGTGTTGGTATCAACAATGCTGTAAACAAGGTTCCTGGTGTTCGATCAGCCTTGGTTCGTGATATGACCTCAGCACTTTACGCTAAGGAAGAGTTAAATGCCAACGTCATTGGTTTTGGAGGAAAGATTACAGGTGAGTTGCTTATGTGTGACATCATTGAAGCCTTCATTAAAGCAGAATACAAACCAACTGAAGAAAATAAACGTTTGATCGAAAAGATTGCTGCAGTTGAGACGCTCAATCAAGAGCAAGCTAATCCAGAGTTTTTTACGGAATTTCTTGAAAAGTGGGATCGCGGAGAATACCACGACTAGGAGGCTCACATGATTTTGACGATCACTTTAAATCCGTCGGTTGATATTGCCTATCAATTGGATACCTTTCATTTGGATACGGTCAATCGAGTAGAAAAAGTTCAAAAAACAGCTGGTGGCAAAGGGCTCAATGTCACACGGGTTTTGAAACAACTCGGTGAAGATGTTGTAGCAACAGGCTTTATTGGCGGTGAGATTGGAAGTTATGTAAAGAAACAACTTACTCGAAATGATATTAAAAATTCCTTTGTGGAAATTGGGAACGAAACACGTAACTGTATTGCGGTGCTTCACGATGGTCAACAGACAGAGATTTTAGAACAAGGACCAACTATCCAAGAACATGAAGCCTTGAATTTTATCGAACATCTAGAAATTATTCTGAACAATGTAGAGGTTGTTGTTATTTCAGGAAGTTTGCCTAAGGGACTTGCTAGCAATTATTATGTAGAGATTGTAGAACTTTGTAAACAATGCGATGTAGCTGTTGTTTTGGACTGTTCTGGTGAGGCACTGAAAAAAGTTTTAGAAAGCCAGCAGAAGCCGACGGTTATTAAGCCTAATACAGAAGAGCTATCACAGTTAATTGGCAAAAATATCACAGATGATATTCAAGAATTGAAATCAGTTCTATCTGGTCAATTATTCCAAGGAATTGAATGGATAGTCGTATCCTTAGGTGCAAAGGGAGCTTTTGCTAAGCACAATGACAAGTTCTATCGTGTTAAAATTCCAAAAATAAATGTCGTCAATCCAGTAGGTTCGGGTGATTCAACCGTTGCAGGTATTGCAGCGAGTTTGGCACATGCATTACCTGATGTAGGACTACTAAAAAATGCAAATGTTTTGGGCATGTTAAATGCTCAAGAAGAACAGACAGGTTATGTCAACTTAGAACATTCAGAAGTATTGTATTCTCAAATTGAAGTCGAGGAGGTTTAATATGGTATTAACAGCAGAAAAAAGAAAATATATGGAAAAAGTCAGCAATGATGTAGGAGTCATTTCAGCTCTTGCCTTCGACCAACGTGGAGCCTTGAAAAAAATGATGGCAAAACATCAGGCAGAAGAACCTACTGTGGAGCAGATGGAAGAACTAAAAACTCTAGTTTCTGAAGAACTAACACAGTTTTCTTCTTCTATTCTTTTAGACCCTGAATTTGGCTTACCAGCTTCACGCGCCCGCGATGAACAGTGTGGCTTACTTTTGGCCTATGAAAAAACTGGCTATGACACCAGCTCTACCAGTCGTTTGCCAGATTGCCTAGTAGAGTGGTCTGTAAAACGATTAAAAGAAGAGGGGGCAGATGCTATTAAGTTTCTACTTTACTATGACGTTGATGGTGACCAATATGTCAATCTTCAAAAACATGCTTATATCGAACGCTTAGGTTCAGAATGTCAGGCAGAAGGTTTGCCATTCTTCTTGGAAATTTTGAGCTACGATGAAACGATTGAAGACAATGCTAGTGTAGAGTTTGCTAAAGTTAAACCTAGAAAAGTAAATGAAGCCATGAAAGTCTTTTCTGATGAACGTTTTGGAGTAGATGTTCTCAAGGTAGAAGTACCTGTGAATATGAATTTTGTAGAAGGATTTGGAACAGGGGAAGTCGTTTATACAAAAGAAGAAGCAGCCGAATATTTCCATCAACAAGAAGCATCAACTCATTTGCCATACATTTATCTAAGTGCAGGTGTTTCTGCTAAACTCTTCCAAGATACACTAGTGTTTGCACATGAATCAGGTGCTAAATTTAATGGTGTTCTCTGTGGTCGTGCAACATGGGCAGGTGTTGTGCCAGTATATATTGAAAAAGGAGAAGAAGCAGCCCGCGAATGGTTACGAACTGTTGGTCGTGAAAATATTGAGGGACTTGATGCCGTCTTGTCTCAAACAGCAACATCCTGGGTAGAAAAATTTTATAAAAAATAACCATTTTTCTCAAAAGAAAGGGTTTACATTTTTTAAGAATATGCTATAATAATCTTATCAGCAAGAATATAGAGTGGATTGTAACTAATTCGATTAGGCAAGACTACAAATGGATTTGAGAGTAGAATATTCTCGGTTCGTTTGTAGTCTTTTTTGCTTAAAAGTATAGGAGGGTTTTATGTTTAGGATTATACAGTCATTAAATAATAACGCTGCACTGGTAAAAAATGAACATGGGGAACAGGCAGTCGTGATGGGATTAGGTATAACCTTTCAAAAGAAAAAGGGAGATTTGGTTGTTAAGGATAAGATAGAGAATATCTTTTCGCTAAAAAATGATGAGGCCAAAGAAAGCTTTCTAACCTTATTAAAAGATATTCCCTTAGATTTTATTTCGGCAACCTATACAGTTATCAATCATCTAGTAGCAACGTATCATTACCCTGTACAAGAATATCTCTATGTGACACTGACAGATCATATCTATTGTGCATATCAGGCGGTTCTAAAGAATACTTATCAAGAAAGTAAGCTGCCCAATATTTCAGCCGAATATCCATTGGAATATAACATGGCGCGTGAATCCTTAGCTATATTTCGTGAAAAGTTGCTAAAAGATTTTCCCAATGATGAGATTGGAAGAATTGCCCTTCACTTAATTAATGCAAAAGGTGAAACCATTCATCCCACAAGTGAAGAACATGACATCAGCAAAAAAATTATAGCAGAGGTTGAACAAATCTTAACGGAGAATGGGATTAAACGTTCGAAAGAAAATAGCAATTTTTATGATCGTTTTATGATCCATTTGTCCTATTTTTTGAATTACTTAGATAGATCTCATCAGTCAAATGAATCTATTGCTAGTTTGGAACAGTATATCAAGCTCCAGAATCCAAGAGCTTACCTGATTGGAAGTCAGATTTTTGAGATGATCACAACATTAGTTGATGAACCTGTAAATGACAGTGAAAGGTTCTATATTGTACTACATATTCAACGATTATTGTAAATCAATTCAATTTTAAAAGGAGGTTCATATTTTGAACAGAGAGGAAATTACGTTATTAGGTTTTGAGATTGTTGCATTCGCTGGTGATGCACGTTCTCGAATGATGGAGGCACTGGCTGCTGCTCAAAAAGGAGACTATGCAAAAGCAGAAGAACTAGTTGAAGCTGCCAATGCTTGTATTGCTGAAGCTCATCATGCTCAGACTAGCTTGTTGCAAAAAGAAGCGGCTGGTGAGGATTTAGCCTTTAGTGTGACGCTTATGCATGGTCAAGACCATCTCATGACGACATTATTATTGAAAGACATGATGAGTCATATGATTGAACTGTACAAACGAGGTGATAAGTAATGAATAAATTGATTGAATTCATTGAGAAAGGGAAGCCTTTCTTTGAAAAGATTTCGAGAAATCCATATTTGAGGGCTATCCGTGATGGTTTCATCGCAGCAATGCCAGTTATTTTGTTCTCAAGTATCTTCCTATTGGTAGCTTACGTACCTAATATCTTTGGTTTTACTTGGTCTGATGAAGTAGTTGCTGCCATCATGAAACCTTACGATTACACAATGGGGATTGTAGCTGTCCTAGTTGCAGGAACGACCGCAAAATCTTTGACAGACGCTTTTAACCGTCAATTGCCAAAAACCAATCAAATCAACTTCATTTCAACCATGATTGCCTCAATTTCAGGTTTCCTATTACTGGCTTCTGACGGTATTGAAGGTGGTTTTGCCAATGGTTACATGGGAACTAAGGGTCTTTTGACAGCCTTTCTAGCAGCCTTCATTACGGTTAATCTCTATAAGGTCTGTGTGAAAAACAATGTCACCATTCGTATGCCAGACGAAGTTCCACCGAACGTATCCCAGGCATTTAAAGATGTAATTCCATATGCATTGTCTATCTTCGTTTTGTATGGAATTGATCTTGCGACGCGTCAATTCCTTGGAACAAACGTTGCTGAGGCTATTCTAAAATTATTTGAGCCATTATTTACAGCAGCAGATGGTTATGTTGGTATTACCATTATCTTTGGTGCCTATGCCTTGTTCTGGTTTGTAGGGATTCATGGTCCATCTATTGTTGAGCCAGCAATTGCAGCCATTACTTATGCAAATGTTGAAACCAACTTCCAACTTTTGCAGGCGGGTCAACACGCTGACAAAATCCTGACTTCAGGTACTCAAATGTTTATCGTGACAATGGGTGGTACAGGTGCTACCTTAGTTGTACCATTCATGTTTATGTGGTTGACTAAGTCTAAACGAAATAAAGCAATTGGACGTGCTTCAGTTGTTCCAACCTTCTTTGGTGTAAACGAACCAATCTTGTTTGGTGCACCACTCGTACTTAACCCAGTATTCTTTGTTCCATTTATTTTAGCTCCAATTGCCAACGTATGGATTTTCAAATTCTTTGTTGATACGTTAAAAATGAACAGTTTCAGCGTCAACTTACCATGGACAACTCCGGGTCCGTTGGGGATTGTCATGGGAACAAACTTTGCTCCACTCGCCTTTGTATTAGCTATCTTGTTGGTATTTGTCGATGTACTTATCTATTATCCATTCTTGAAAGTTTACGATGAGCAAATTCTTTCTGAGGAACAATCAGGTAAAGTAGAAAATAGCTTGAAAGAGAAAGTGGCAGCTAACTTCAATACTGCCAAAGCAGATGCTATTCTTGAAAAAGCCTCAGTTGATACCGAAATTTCTGAACAAACAAACGTACTGGTACTTTGTGCAGGAGGCGGTACAAGTGGATTGCTTGCCAACGCACTAACTAAGGCTGCAAAAGAATATGGTGTTCCAGTCACAGCGACAGCAGGAAGTTATGGTGCTCACCGTGAGATTTTGCCAGAGTATCAATTAGTCATACTTGCGCCTCAAGTAGCATCGAACTATGATGATATAAAACAAGAAACCGATGCATTGGGCATTAAACTTGCCAAAACTGAAGGGGCTCAATACATTAAACTCACTCGTGATGGTCAAGGTGCACTTGACTTTGTCAAACAACAGTTTTAATCAAAAGGGGAGGGAGTTTTAAATTTCCAACTCCTACCCCTTTATTTATTTTTGATAGAAGAAGGTAGGCATATGGTTAAAACATTACCAAAAGATTTTATATTTGGTGGAGCAACTGCTGCATATCAAGCAGAAGGCGCCACAAAGACAGATGGAAAAGGTCGTGTTGCATGGGATAAGTATCTAGAAGATAATTACTGGTACACTGCGGAACCAGCTTCTGATTTTTATAATCGTTATCCAGTTGATTTAGAATTAAGTGAACAATTTGGGGTAAACGGCATTCGTATTTCAATTGCGTGGTCTCGTATCTTCCCAACAGGCTTTGGAGAAGTGAATCCAAAGGGAGTAGAGTTTTATCATAAATTATTTGCGGAATGCCATAAACGTCACGTAGAACCATTTGTAACGCTTCACCATTTTGATACACCAGAAACGCTACATTCTAATGGTGACTTTCTGAATCGAGATAACATTGAACACTTTGTCAATTATGCAGCGTTTTGCTTCAAAGAATTCCCTGAAGTTAATTACTGGACAACCTTTAATGAAATCGGCCCAATTGGTGACGGTCAGTATCTTGTTGGGAAGTTCCCGCCAGGTATTCAGTATGATCTTTCTAAAGTATTCCAATCTCATCACAATATGATGGTTTCACATGCCAAGGCAGTTAAGCTCTACAAGGATGCTGGTTATAGTGGAGAAATTGGTGTTGTACATGCATTGCCAACGAAATATCCTTATGATCCAACCAATCCAGACGATGTCCGTGCAGCGGAACTTGAAGATATTATTCACAATAAATTTATCCTAGATGCAACATACTTGGGTTACTATTCTGAAAAGACTCTTGAAGGTGTTCGCCATATTCTGAAAGTAAATGGTGGGGAATTAGACCTTCGTGATGAAGACTTTGCTGCATTAGATGCCGCAAAAGATTTGAACGACTTCTTGGGCATCAATTACTATATGAGTGATTGGATGAGAGCTCATGATGGAGAAACGGAAATTATCCATAATGGTAAAGGTGAAAAGGGAAGCTCTAAGTATCAAATCAAAGGAGTTGGTCGTAGAGAGTCTCCAGTTGATATTCCAAAAACAGACTGGGATTGGATCATCTATCCACAAGGTCTTTATGACCAAATCATGCGTGTGAAAAATGACTATCCAAACTATAAGAAAATCTACATCACTGAAAATGGTCTAGGCTATAAAGATGAATTTGTAGATGGTACAGTCTATGACGATGGTCGAATTGATTATGTGAAAAAGCATTTAGAAGTGATTTCAGATGCTATCTCAGATGGTGCCAATGTTAAAGGTTATTTCATCTGGTCCTTGATGGATGTATTTTCTTGGTCAAATGGATACGAGAAACGATATGGTTTGTTCTATGTTGACTTTGAAACCCAAGAACGCTATCCAAAGAAAAGTGCTTATTGGTATAAAAAAGTAGCAGAAACACAGGTTATTGAATAAAAATAATACAAGGATGCCTAGCTCATGTTAGCATCCTTGTTTTCATATAAGAGAGGCAGTTTTTATGCTCGAATTAAAAAATGAGAACTTAACGTAAGCGTTGGATAGCTTAGCGGTCTTTTTCCCTCCTTTAATTTAAGATAGTCAGCACTTTACAACTTTTTCTTAAATTTTAACAAAAAAAGCGGAAATACCACGCTTCTTCTAGTGAGATTAAATTGCAGTAAAATCAATAGAAAGAAGGTATTTCCACATGACTCAATCATATCAGACTACAAAGCTAATTTCCATTACATCGATTATTTTTAAAATTTTTACAGATACTCTATCCACGCCTACATTAATGAACTTCTCTGGTTTGGTATTAGCTACGATTTGTATAACTGGTATTGCTTCTATTCGCTCCTTTTACAATTGGTTTTTGCGACTGTACTACGGAAAATCCTTGAATACTTACTATCATACACTGTCAGTCATTGGAGAAAAGCTCGGTATTCTTGAATTAAAAGTCCTTCAATCCCTATTAGAAATAGATCGCTTTCAAGAGCTTTCCAGTCAATATCCTGTACTATTCCTAATCGATGATACGCTTCAGCCTAAGTATGGCAAAAAATTTGCACATGTTAAAGTACTTCACGACCACGCCTTACATACAGGGAAAGCTTATGTGAATGCACACGATTTTGTCACTTTAGGGATTGCTTTTCCCATTCAGAGTGGAAAACAAGTGGAATACATCATGTTCCCTTTTTCCATGCGAATGTACATTCCTGGTGGTAAATCTAAGTTAAAATTGGCTGAAGAGATGGCTACCGCTGCACTAATGGCATTTAAACCAAGCCAACACATCATTGTAGAATGTGATAGCTGGTATCCAAAAAAGAGCTTTTAGATTTTGTCAAACTTCATCAGAACGTTGATTTTATCGCTAATATTCAGAAAAGATACCGCGCTATTTGAGTTGCCAAAAAAGACTGGTAAACGCGGGCGTCCACGTAAGTACGGAAAGAAATTCAGTTGTACAGATATAGCTTTTTCAGATAGTGATGGCACTTATGAGGTTGGCATGACGTATTGCCTAACCCATCTATTTTCTATGCCAGTTTATGTCGTTCGAACAAAGAAATCTGACCAAGAGGGTGGAAGATTATTCATTTCCACGATAGATCCTGAAAAATTACCAGCCATTAAACCTGAAACTCAAGGACTGTGGTGCATTTTAGAATACTATGAACAGCGTTGGAAGATTGAGACTTACTTTTATGAAATCAAAACATTTTGGTCTTTTGGAAGTTATCAAGTTCGCTCCTATGAAGAAATTGAAGGAATGAATTTTTTAATCAATTTCACCTATGGATTAGTTAAAATATTGCCATTGATAGATAGCCGCTTTTCTGCATTGATGCCACAAGGGACAAGTACACGCAAAAATGCCTTAAGTCGCGTCATTCTTGAAGAACAAATTTTCCATACTTTGGGGTCAGAGTCCCAAAACGCAAAAATAAACGCCCAAATATCAGGGTCTTGTTTCGTATGCCCTTAAAAAAACGGATAGAAAACTATTTTTTTGTAAAGTGCTGCTATTTTACTAAAGTCCATATTACAAGAACAGCTAGAAAAATCATCAGGCAAACTTTTGGGTGAAGTTCCTTATTTTTCAAAAAAGTACGCAATAATCTTCAGCTACAAAAATGCGAGAAAAACTTGATTTCATCAGGTTTTGACGTTTCCTTAAAATGCGCAACTGTATAACTTAGATGTTGCTTGTCAATTTGAACAAAAAGTCATAAAATAAAGGTAAATCAAGGAAAGTGAGGGATTGCTCATGAATGAAGAATCTCATATCTTATTATCTACTGGCAATGTCAATCGGCCTTATATTGTCCGTGATATTGCCTTTGCTACGGAAACTTTCGATAGCGATGTATTCAACAAATCCGAGGACTTAAATGCTTTATTAGCAGGCGTCAAGGAACAATTAAAAAAACGTGCGGATGAATATGGTGCCAGTGCGGTAATCAACTGCCACTTTGACCACAACCACATCAACACGCCAGATGGTAAACAATATATTAAGATTTTTGCCTACGGAACTATTGTACAATACACACAAACAACAATTGGTTAATGACTAAAAAGCCAGAGGAGAACCCTGTAAATCGGCGTTTTCCTCTGGTTTTATTTTTTATGTTTTCTCCTCATTATTTTTGATATAACGACTGAATTTGTACCATTGCAAAATAATTTGCGCGGCTAATAATCCCATCATCGCAAAGTAGTACCAACATCTATCTTCCTGAACCACACGATAGATCAACAGCGTAATCATGATTTGAAAAAGCAGAATAGACAAAAATGACGAAAAGATTTGTTTTTCATGGCAACTTTCCCCTTTCTAAAATAAAACCGTTTTCAATATTATATCATAACTGCATTTTATCTGTCACTTTAAAACACAAACAGCTTTACACCATTGAAATCAGAGAAAATAAAAAAACAGAGAACGACCTGTATGATAAGGTCTTTCTCTGCCTTTTTTGAATGGAAAAATTGCCCATTCATTGATAAGAATGATTACCCTATGAATATACTGACTTTTCCTTTAAATGTCAAACCTATCTGAAAAATACCCGACAAACCATCTGTGCTTGTCTAGTGATTTGCGTTAAGGTGTAGTCTTTATCCATCGCCTGAGCTAACGGGATCAGCTGCGAATGGATGCTAAAACTGGCCAAAAGTACCTCTGACATTTGCCCCAAATCTTCACCTAAAGCCCCACATAGCGCAATCGTAGGGACCTGGTATTGTTTGGCTATCTGTGCCACACCAAATGGAACTTTACCAAAAGCGGTTTGTGCATCCATCTTGCCCTCGCCAGTAATCACCAAATCAGCACCGGAAATGTGGGTAGCTAATTGCGTCAACTCACTGATTTTTTGAAAGCCTGGCGTAATTTGACCGCCTAAAAGCACCAAAGCACCTCCAAGCCCGCCTGCAGCTCCAGTCCCAGGAATTTGCTGCAAATCAATGCCTTGTGTTTGCTTAAGAAAATCAACTATCCTTTGCGCTTGTTGGGCTTGTTGACTCAAATAAGTCGGATTGCCCCCTTTTTGCGGACCAAATATCATACTAAAACCCGAACGTCCGGCATAAGGATTGGTCACGTCGGATAAAATCGTCAGCTGCACCTGGCTAAAATCTGCCATCTCGCTAAAATCCAGCTGCGAAAAAGCCATCAAATCGGCGCCCTTTACACCTAAACCAGCCAAAAGCCCCATTCCGCCATCAGAAGTCCCACTACCGCCTAGACAAATGATGATTTCGCGGACTTTGCGTTTCAAAGCATCTAATAATAATGCCGCCAAGCCAAATGTACTGGCTCGTTGAATCGTGTCCATGCTTGGAGTAATTTTATCAATGCCGACTACTTCTGCCACTTCAATTACCGCGATATCTTGACTCAATAAATAGTTGGCCGTGATAGGACGGTTTAATAAATCCACCGTGGCCACTTGAATGAATTCACCGCCTAATGCCTCATAAATTGCCTGCATACTTCCTTCGCCACCATCGGCAATCGCTTGGCAAGTCACGCTTATTTGCGGATTATATTGTGCAATGCCTTGTTTGACCGCTGTATTTAATTCTGCACTCGTCGCACAACCTTTATATGAATCAATCGCCACTACAACTTTTTTTACCATCGCTATGTTCCTTTATCATTTATAATTTCTTCAAGGCTTCCCGAGCTACCTCACAACCTTGATTGACGGTGTAAATCGACTAGCTACTTCGGCGTATAAGCCACCCCGTCTGGGAAAGTCTTAACTTTTGGGACTTTCCCGACGTGTTGGACAAACTTATCCTTATCCGTATCAATCAACTAAATACTCGGAAAATTCACCCTACTGCTTAAGAAAATCTCCTTTCATCCGATTTTCTAAGCAGTAGGTAACACATGAATTTTCTCGTATTTGCCCAAGTTGATTGATATCCTTTTGCTCGTAGCTGATCAAGTCGATTTACAACCTTATTAAAAAACGAGTATGTGTTTGTTTTTTGCCACATACTCGTCATTGTTTTTTTATAAAGTTTTCACTGGTTCAACCACTAAATAACGATAAGGTTCATCGCCTTCTGAATGGGTTTGAACATATGGCACATTGCTTAAAGCCGCATGAATTTGTTTTCTTTCAAAAGCTGGCATTGGCTCTAAGAAAACTGGACGTTGACTACGTTTGACTTGTTGTGCAGTACGATCAGCCAAACGTTTCAAAATAGCTTGACGTTTTTCACGATAATCCCCTACATTTAAAACAACAGATAATTTATTTTTAGCGATGCGGTGAACGTAAACTTGCACCAAATATTGTAACGCATTTAAAGTCTTTCCGTGTTTGCCAATTAAAATCCCTTGTTTTTTCGTATCTAATTGGAAAATCACTACACCTTCTTCGCGTTTCATACGTACTAAAGCAGGCGCCCCTAATTTTTGACTTACTTCTGTCACATAGATTGCCACTTTTTTCAAGGCTTCTTCATCGCTTAGACCATCGTTTTCCAATGTTTCTTGGCTAGGCGCTGCATTTTCCTCAACTTCTTCAACGGCTACTTCTGCAGTTTCTTCTTGTACATTTTCTTCAGGAGTATCCGTCATGACTTCTTTGATTTCTTCAATGATTTTTTCTGGTACCACTACTTCTTCTGTAGTTTCAGACACAACTGGCTCGATTTTGACTTGGGCATTTTTGCGGCCCATTCCTAAAAAGCCTTTTTTCCCTTCATCGATGACTTCAATGGCTACTTGCTCTTTGCTTAATCCTAAATCTTTTAAACCAATTGCAACTGCTTCATCTACCGTCGTTCCTACATAAACTGACATATGAAAGCCTCCTTATTTTTTCAATTTCTTCTTCATCGCTTTTTGTAAGGCACGTTTTCTCGCCCGTTCAGCACGAATTTTTTCCTCGCGCTCTTTTTTGATTTTGAATGGATTATTAATCAATAACGTTTGCACCACTTGGAAAGCATTGGAAACCGCCCAGTACAAGGCAACCCCACTGGCCAAGTTCACACCCATTCCCAAAATCATCAACGGCATGAAGTACGTCATAATCTTCATACTTGGATTGGACTGCACTTGGCTCATGCTTGAAAGATACATACTACCAAATGTAAAGACTGCCGCTAAGATTGGTAAAATGTAGTACGGGTCTTTTTGTCCGAGATGCAACCATAAAAATTCGCCTTGTTGTAAAGCCGGCACACGGGATAATGCTTGCCACAATGCCGTTAAGATTGGCAACTGAATGAGTAATGGCAAACATCCAAGGTAAGGATTCGCACCGTTTTCAGAATATAGTCTTGAGGTTTCTTCACGTAATTTATTTTGCGTTTCGATATCTTTAGACGCATATTTTTCTTGCAGTGCTTTTAACTGTGGTTGCAATTCTTGAACTTTTTGCATGCTCTTCATTTGCATACTCATCAATGGGAATAATAACAAACGGATAATCAAGGTAAAGAGGATAATCCCTATTCCCGTATTGCCAAACGATAAGAACTCAATCGCTTTAGCAAAATAATAAACAATATAACGGTCCCAAATGCCGGTACTATTGACACTGACTTCACTTGTCCCACAAGCACTTAGGAATAATACCATTGCTGCTAGACTTGACAGCAATATCATGCGCTTACTTTTTTTCACTCAATTTTTTCCACCCTTCATACAATTTAACACATCTTTTTATGCGTTATTTTCTTCTTGATAAATTTTGGCAAGTTTTAACACATGCTTCAAGTTGGAGTAAATCTCAGCAGATGGCAAGTCCGCACAACTCGCCCTGGCAATCACGATAAAATCGATATCGCTTCTCAACTGATCTTTCATTTGATAAATACTCGCACGAATTTTTCGCTTCACCGCATTTCTTGTGACCGCATTGCCGACTTTTTTACCAACGGATAGGCCGACACGAAAATGAGGCTGCTCTGGTTTTTCGATAAAATAAACCACAAAGCGACGATTCGCAAATGAAGCACCTTGATTGAAAACCCTTTGAAATTCGGATTCTTTCTTCACTCGATACGATTTTCTCATAATTCGTCTAATCAATTCCTTTTTTTCTTACTCACTTGACTATTCTAACATATTTTATAGACAATCTTCATCCTATTTATGTAAAAAAAAATAAGACTTTTGCTTGTCTTACTTTTCTTGTAGGTAAATATCATTATGTATCTCTGGTTTTTAGCTTGCAAAGAAGAATACTCTTGCTTATATCCACAGCGTTCAACAGCTAGATATTGTGAAATTCATGTCTGACCAAGCTACTTTGCGACCTTTTTTAATCTGTGTTCAGCGACTAGCCACTTCGGCGTATAAGCCAGCTCGTCTGGGAAAGTCTTTACTTCTCGGACTTTCCCGACGTTCTGGACAAACTTATCCTTCTCGGTATCAATCAACTAAATACTCGGAAAATTCACCCTACTGCTTAAGAAAATCTCCTTCCATCCGATTTTCTAAGCAGTAGGTAACACATGAATTTTCTCGTATTTGCCCAAGTTGATTGATATCCTTTTGCTCGTGGCTAACCGAGTCGCTTCACATCCTTAAAATAAAAAAAACCACTGTGTAATCCAGTGGCTTAAGCAGCTAAAACTTTTCTGCCTTTACGACGACGGCTAGCTAATACGCGACGACCGTTTTTAGTACTCATACGTTTACGGAATCCGTGAACTTTTTGACGTTTACGTTTGTTTGGTTGATAAGTTCTTTTCATATTTTACACCTCCAAAAAAGAGTCTTTTTCTGCTATTTATACGACATACTAACTTAGTATAACGAGTCAAACGCCATTTTGTCAACTAAAATTTGAGTTTTGCGCTTGAAATTTCTCAAAATCACTACTTACTTAGAAAAAAATGTTTTTTCATTCTTACCAAATGAAGACAACCGAATTCCTTCTAGTTTATCCACATTTTCGTGATTTGCTGTGAATCCTCTGTGCATTTACTTTTTTCCACAAGCTAAAAATCCCCAGCCTTATCCACCACTTTTCCACAGAGTCACAGGTGTGGATGAATTTATTCAAGGTGTGGATAGTTTTTGTGGAAAAGTATCTCTTCCTTTTGCGGCCCTTAACTTCATAATTGAGGATAACTTTGTGTGAAACTCGCTACATCCCTAAAGATATCCACAAGGTTTTATCTTTTGTGGATATCTTTTTGTGCCTTTTGCGAATAAAGTTTTACACAGATTACAATTCTGTGAAAAAAAGATAGAAATTCGCGCTAGACTGTGGAAAACTTGCCGCGAAAATGTTAAAGTATAGTTATCCACAATTTATCGGGGTCTTTGCGCCCAATTTTAGTGAGGAGGTTTTGTCATGCCTTCTTTAAATGAGCTTTGGACACAGCTACAAAAAATTTATAAAGATGAGATGAGTACGGTGAGTTACAACACCTGGATTGAAAGTGCTCATCCTATTTCATTTGAAGGTAATGAACTATTAATTGAAGTTCCGAGTGCTTTACATAAAAAATATTGGGAAGACAATTTAGCGGGAAAAATTGTTGAAACTGGCTATCTATTATATGGTAGTGAGGTCATTCCTAATTTTTTGCCAGCCGACGAAAAACGTCAGCAAAAAACACAAGAGGCACAGCAAAAAACAGAGAAAAAGGAACAAAACAAACAAAAAACACTCCTAAATCCGAAATACACCTTTGATACCTTTGTCATCGGGAAAGGCAACCAGATGGCCCATGCAGCAGCCTTAGTCGTAGCCGAAGATCCAGGTTCGATTTATAATCCGCTGTTTTTCTACGGAGGTGTCGGTTTAGGGAAGACGCACTTGATGCACGCGATTGGCCATCAAATGCTGTTAAAACGCCCAAATGCCAAGATTAAATATGTCAGCAGCGAAAATTTCACCAACGATTTCATCTATTCTATTCAAAAAAATCGCATGGAAGAATTTCGGAATGAATATCGCACCGTTGACCTGCTTTTAGTCGATGATATTCAATTTTTGGTCAATAAAGAGGGCACCCAAGAAGAGTTTTTCAATACTTTTGAAGAGCTCTACCGCAATAACAAGCAGATTGTCCTAACTTCAGACCGTCTGCCAAATGAAATTCCGACCTTGCCAGAACGTTTGGTATCGCGCTTTGCCTGGGGATTATCCGTAGACATTACGCCGCCGGATTTGGAAACCAGAACCGCGATTTTGCGTACCAAAGCTGAGGCCGAAAACTTAGAAATTCCAGATGATACCCTTAGCTACATCGCCGGTCAAATCGATTCGAACATCCGTGAATTAGAAGGAGCCTTGGTGCGGGTACAAGCTTTTGCGACAATGCAAAATGTGGATATCACAACCAGTTTAGCTGCTGAAGCCTTGAAAGCACTGAAAAATAGCCAGCCTTTAACGCAGGTAACGATTCAAGACATTCAAGAGCAAGTGGCGAAGTATTATCATGTACAAGTTAAGGATTTGAAAGGTAAGAAACGGGTCAAAACCATCGTCGTACCAAGACAAATCGCGATGTATTTAGCCCGCGAATTAACCGATCATTCTTTACCAAAAATCGGAGCAGAATTTGGCGGCAAGGATCATACCACCGTCATCCATGCGCATGAAAAGATTCAGCAGCTTCTTGGCAGTAATACCCAACTACAAGAAGAAATCGCCGAAATCAAAAATGCGCTCAATGGCTAATGTGGATAATTTGTGCGCAAGATTTAAAGTTGTCCACAAGTTTTCCACAGTGGATAAGCTTTATATTTCAAGGTTTCAGACCTAGTTTTCCACAATAGTAACAAGCCTACTACTACTATTACTTTATATTTAATTAATATAATATAAAATAAGCGTACCAGATTAATAGAAAAGAGGATTTTCAACTGATGAAAGTAACCTTAAATAGAAGCATCTTTATGCAAGAATTACAAACCGCATTAAGAGCCATCCCAGGAAAAGCAACCATGCCCATCTTAACTGGGGTCAAAATGGAACTTACCCCTGATGGTATCTACTTAACAGGTAGCGATGCGGATGTCTCTATTGAAACCTTTTTAAGTAAAGAGAGTGAAAAAGCCCAAATGCAAATTGAGCAAACGGGTTCTGTTGTAATACAGGCAAGATTCTTTAATGAAATTGTGCGTCGTTTGCCAGAAGATACGTTAACGATTGAATTATTAAGTAACCAACAAGTCAGCATCACCTCAGGAGAAGCAAATTTCGTGGTGGCTGGTTTAAGTGCGAGTGAATATCCACAATTACCAGAAGTTTCTAGCGCAACACCGTTGAAATTGCCGATTCCATTATTAAACCAAGTGATAGCCGAAACCGTATTTGCAGTCTCAACCCAAGAAACACGCCCAATTTTAACTGGGGTACATTTTATTTTAGAAGAAAATCAATTAACAGCTGTAGCAACGGATTCTCATCGCCTAAGCCAACGTGTCATTCCATTAGAAGAAGCAGCTGCCAACTTTGATATGGTTATTCCAGGTAAGAGCTTAGTCGAATTGTCTCGTAGTTTGCCTGAACATGAAGAATTTGTCGAAATTTCCATTATGGATAATCAAGTGATGTTTACAACCAGTACGATGAAATTCTACTCACGCTTATTAGAAGGCAATTATCCTGATACGCGTCGCTTGATTCCTACTAATTTTGAAACGAGCATTACTTTTAACGGACCACAATTTTTACAATCCGTTGAACGTGCTTCTTTGCTATCTAATGAAGGTCGTTATAGCATTATTCGCCTATCAATTACTAATGAAGGAGTGATGTTATATGGTCGCTCTCCGGAATTAGGGAAGGTAGAAGAACGCCTATCTTATGAAAAAGTCGAAGGAGAACCTCTAGAAATTTCCTTCAATCCAGAATATATGAAAGCTGCCTTACGTGCGTTTAAAGACAGCCAAATCGTGATCCGCTTCTTATCTGCAGTCCGTCCATTTATCTTAGAACCAGCAGAGGACAACGGCAACTTCGTCCAACTCATCACACCCGTCCGAACGAATTAAAAAAAGGTCGCAAAGCAGCTTGGTCAGACATGAAGAAATTCGTGTATTTACCTACTGCTTGGAAAATCGGATGAAAGGAGATTTTCTCAAGCAGTAGGGCGAATTTCACAATGTCTAGCTGCTGAGCGCCGATTAAAAGGATGTGAGCCGGGTCGAACAGCTCCAAGCAGCTAAGTTTTCCGGAATGTCAGGAAAATCCATTATGTTTTAAGATTTTCCAAGACAGGCCGGCTTAGATGCACGGGAGCTACCCGGCGAACACAGATTGCATTAAGGATGTGAAGCGACTCGATCAGCCACGAGTTTCGAAGTGAATAAAGCTAAACCCCAACTACGCCAAGCATCAAGCATGTAGTTGGGGTTATTTAATATCCAGCATTATGAATGCGTTTTTTCAAGATAGTGTTTAAAAAAAGTAGTTATGAGTGCTAAAAGATACTTTCGCGATAGATTTACTTATTTTGCAAATTTTATCTTGTATTTGGAAATAAAATATGTTATCCTTTTGAAACATTAAAAAAAAGTGAGAAGAAGGTGAAAGAATGAGACAGAAAAATGTGGATTTGCAAAACTCGAATCGTATCATGCTGTCGAGTATTACTTCAAGGGTAGGAAATGCGGTATTTGATTATGCCAACAAGATGATTTTGGTCTCCGTTTTTGCGAGTAGACCGTTATTGATGTCCTTGTATCAGTCCTCAGAAACAATGATTGGGATTGTCTTTAATTTATTTGCAGGTGCTTTTGCTGATAAAGTGAACCGTAAAAAAATCTTGATCGTCACTGACTTTCTGAGTGGGATAACTTGTTTGATTGGCTTTTTATTCTTAGATACACCTTATTTGTACTTGGCGATGCTGATTGGTAATATTTTACTGGCGATTTTGTCCACGTATAACAGCCCGAGCTACAATGCGATGATTAAGGAAAGTATTACCGAAGATTATATCGAGACGCACTTTTCACGTTTTACACTGGCGAAGGAAATTTTCTCGATTGCCTCGCCAAGTATCGGCGTGTTAGTCTGGCAGTTGTTCGGCTTAAAAGTTTCTTACCTGTTTAATGCGGCAACGTTTCTGTTCTCGGCTTTCATCTCTAGTAAAATCGTGATTCAGCTACCACCCAAAGAAAAAAAGAAAAAAGAGTCGGTATTCAAGCAAATTACAGAGGGTTTGCAGTACATGTTCAAGCACAAAACGATTATGTATCTGTTAATTATTTCGGCGATGGTGAATTTCTTTTTGAGTGGGTATAACTTAAGTATGCCTTATTTAAATAACTATTTTGCTAAAGAGATGAGCAACTTTTTCGGCGCAGCGTTAATTGCTGAATCGGTGGGAGCGATTGTCTTTTCAGCTGTGAATACCAAACTTTCAAAAGAGAAGAAAAAAGAAGTTTCGCAAAATAAAATGTTATTATTTATATTTTTGTGTGGCTTATCAATTGCACTTTTACCCTTGCAAGATGCTGTATTCAAAAATGCTTATCTATCATTGGTGCCGTTTGCTTTGATGGGTGGATTTTTAACCATGTTTAATATCCAGTTCTTTACGATTGTTCAAAAGAGTGTTGATAGCGAATATGTGGGAAGAGTATACTCTGTTAGTTTCACAATTGCCATTCTCTTTATGCCAGTCGGATCGATTGTGTTTGGCTTTATCTTAAATCCGGCCAATCTGCTTGTGATGCTGATTTGTGGCATCGGTGTCATCCTTTCAGTGGTCTTATACAAACTGCTGATGATAGGCAAATAATCATGAAAAATAACGTCAAGTAAGTGTTTCTTGCTTGGCGTATTTTTTTGCTTTCAATCGGTGGGTGAAAGTGGCAAAGTAAGCTTGAGTAGTTCACAATAAACATAGCAAAAACAATCAAGAAAGAGGTGGTCGCTATGTTTACAAAGACAATAAAGCAAGGAAATTCAATTATGGTAACTGTTCCAAAATCGTTCAATATTCCAAGTGGTGTTATGCTCGATGTTAAAAAAGTTGAAAATGGGATTTTGTATACTTTTGTTCAGGAAGAGTACGACTTTTTCGATTTTTCCACTGAAATCTTGAAAGATATTATTAAAGAGGGGTACAGTGGCGAACAAATTGTCCAAGAATTTACACAAAGAAAACAAAGGATTAATCATCAGTCTCATCAAATGGTAGATGAAACGCTAGCAACTCAAGCATGGATGACCAAAGAAGAATTGGCAAGAGAAATCGGATTAAATAACTAAATACCCCTGGCAGCTGTTGGTGAAATGGCTGCTTTTTTGTTATGCTTTGGCTATTTTCAGAAAAGCTTTACCAAACGTACGAGCGGCTAGTTTTATGTTTAAGCAGATTTGGCCTAAAGCAAGCAAAAAACCTTAAAAGTACTAAAATAGCTGAAATCGAAAAATAACCGTTTAAAACTGGATATTCATTTGTTTTCTGACCGCAAAAAAGGTATAATATCTATGTACGCCTTAAAAAGAATTGAGGATGAAAATGAAACAAAAAATTTTCTTACAAAGTGAATTTATGACACTTGGGCAGCTATTAAAAGAAGCCAATATTATCGCAAGTGGCGGACAGGCTAAATGGTATTTGGCGGAAAATGCGGTGTATGTTAATGGTGAGTTAGAAAACCGCCGTGGCCGCAAACTTTATGCCGGAATGATGGTCGAAACAAGCGAAGGGACGTTCTTTATCAGCGCACCTGAGAAAAATGAGGAAGCAGATCATGTTTCTGAATAAACTACAATTAAAGCATTTTCGCAATTATGAGGAATTAAGTCTAGATTTCAAGAAGAATTTAGTGATTTTTTTGGGAGATAATGCGCAAGGTAAAACCAATATTTTAGAAAGTATTTATTGCCTGGCGCTTACCAAAAGTCATCGTACCAACAACGAACAAGAGTTGATTTCCTTTGAGGGCGATCAGGCCTATTTGTTTGGTGAGGTCAAAAAAGGGCACCAGCAGATTCCTTTAGAGTTATTTTTAACTAAGAAGGGCCGCAAATGCAAGGTCAATCATATCGAACAAAAACTTTTAAGCAGCTATATCGGACAAATGAATGTGATTTTATTTGCCCCAGAAGATCTTTCCTTAGTCAAGGGTAGTCCTCAAGTTCGCCGCAAGTTTCTCGATATGGAGATTGGCCAGATGAATCGGGTCTATTTATATGAGTTGCAACAGTATCAAAAAATCTTAAAGCAGCGCAATCAATATTTGAAACAGGCAGCAATCAATCAGAAATTTGATGCTGTTTATTTTGAAATATTGACCGAACAGCTTGTCGAACATGGCAGCAAGGTGTTATTGACCCGCGCGCAGTTCACGAAAGAATTGGAGCATTGGGCAAATGGTTTGCATCAAAAAATCAGCCATGAAAAAGAAACCTTGACCTTGCGCTATGATAGCACGCTGAAATCATTGGATACGCTGGATTTAGCGCAAATTCAAGCGGAATACCAAGCCAAGTTAGCTGAACAACTCGACAAAGAACGTCAACGCCAAAGCACGTTAATTGGCCCTCACCGTGATGATTTGTTATTCTTTATCAATGGCAAAAACGTGCAAAACTTTGGCTCGCAAGGTCAACAGCGCACCACAGCTTTAAGTGTTAAATTAGCAGAGATTGACCTGATGCATCAAGAAACGGGTGAATATCCGATTTTGTTATTAGATGATGTGATGAGTGAGTTAGATGATTTAAGACAGCTCCATCTTTTACAAACGATTGAAAATAAGGTGCAGACTTTCTTAACGACCACGACTCTCAATCATTTAAAAGATAAAATGACATTAGAACCAGAGATTTATTATGTTTCACATGGAACAATTCAAACCAAAGCAAGTGAAGAAAGGAGCGGACTTTAGATTTTTCTAGAGTCAAATGTGAGTAAATGGCAGATGAAAAGAAAGATTTAGCTGAATTAGCAAAACAATATGATGCCAGCCAAATCCAAGTATTAGAAGGCCTGGAAGCTGTTAGAAAACGTCCAGGAATGTATATCGGCTCAACCAGTTCAGAAGGTTTGCATCACCTTGTCTGGGAAATCGTGGATAATTCCATCGATGAAGCCCTAGCTGGTTTTGCGACAAATATTCAAGTCATCATAGAAAAAGATAACAGTATTACTGTAATTGATGACGGTAGGGGGATTCCTGTAGATATTCAAGAAAAAACAGGCCGCCCTGCAGTGGAGACCGTCTTTACTGTCTTGCACGCCGGTGGGAAATTCGGCGGCGGCGGATATAAGGTATCTGGGGGACTACACGGGGTAGGTTCTTCCGTTGTTAATGCCTTGTCTACTAGCTTAGATGTCAAAGTCTACAAAGATGGCAAAATTTATTATCAAGAATATCGCCGCGGTCATGTCGTGGATGATTTAAAAGTAATCGGTGAGACTGAGCGCCATGGGACGACGGTTCATTTCGTGCCGGATCCTGAAATCTTTACCGAAACGACGGAATATAATTTTGATAAATTAGCCACACGTATTAGAGAATTAGCCTTTTTAAATCGTGGCTTACACATTTCCATTGAAGATACTCGCCCAGAAGAACCTGAAAAGCGCGAATATTATTTTGAAGGTGGGATTAAGAGTTATGTCGAATATCTCAACCAAAATAAGACCGTGTTATTTGATGAACCAATTTATTTGGAAGGCGAGCAGCAAGATATTACCGTTGAAGTTTCCTTACAGTATACGGATGGCTACCACAGCAATCTTTTAAGTTTTGCGAATAATATCCATACGTATGAAGGGGGCACGCACGAGTCAGGATTCAAGACCGCTTTAACACGGGTGGTCAATGATTATGCCCGCAAGCAAAAGTTAATGAAAGAAAATGATGAAAACTTAAGCGGGGAAGATGTGCGTGAAGGGATTACCGCGGTGATTTCTGTGAAGCATCCCGATCCACAATTTGAAGGTCAAACCAAAACAAAATTGGGGAATTCCGAAGTTAGAGCTGTAACCGATCGTCTATTTTCTGAGCATTTATTGAAATTCTTGATGGAAAATCCAACAGTCGGTAAGCAAATCGTCGAAAAAGGCTTACTAGCTTCCAAAGCGCGCTTGGCAGCCAAACGTGCACGAGAAATGACACGTCGCAAGGGTGCGCTAGAAATCAGCAACTTGCCGGGGAAATTGGCGGATTGTTCAAGCAATGATCCAGAGCAATGCGAATTATTCATAGTCGAAGGGGATTCTGCCGGTGGTTCTGCTAAACAAGGGCGTAACCGAGAATTCCAAGCCATTTTGCCAATCCGCGGAAAAATTTTAAACGTGGAAAAAGCCAGCATGGATAAAATTTTGGCCAATGAAGAAATTCGCTCGTTATTTACAGCGATGGGGACTGGGTTTGGCGAAGATTTTGATGTCAGCAAGGCTCGTTATCATAAATTAGTGATTATGACCGATGCCGATGTCGATGGCGCCCATATCCGTACTCTGTTATTAACGTTATTTTATCGTTATATGCGTCCGGTGGTGGAAGCAGGCTATGTTTATATCGCGCAACCGCCTTTATATGGGGTGAAACAAGGCAAGAATATTACTTATGTGCATCCAGGAAAAGATGCGGAAGAAAATCTGAAAAAAGTGATTGAAAGCCTACCGCAAACACCTAAACCAAGTGTGCAACGTTACAAAGGGCTAGGGGAAATGGACGATCATCAACTTTGGGAAACTACGATGAATCCGGAAAATCGCTTGATGCTTCGAGTGAGTGTAGAAGATGCGATTGAAGCGGACCAAATCTTTGAAATGCTGATGGGTGATAAAGTCGAACCACGGCGCGCCTTTATTGAAGAAAATGCGCATTATGTACAGAACTTAGATATTTAATCAGGAGGGAAGAATCGAAAATGGAAGATAAAAATCAAAATATTCATGACGTCAATCTAGCCAGCGAGATGAAAACCTCTTTTATTGATTATGCCATGAGTGTTATCGTTGCCCGGGCTTTACCAGATGTTCGTGACGGATTAAAGCCGGTGCATCGACGTATTTTATATGGAATGAATGAACTCGGTGTGACGCCAGATAAACCGCACAAAAAATCAGCGCGTATCGTTGGGGATGTTATGGGTAAATATCATCCACACGGGGATATTGCGATTTACGAGTCAATGGTACGGATGGCGCAACCATTTAGTTATCGGAATATGCTTGTCGATGGTCACGGAAACTTCGGATCAGTCGATGGCGATAGTGCGGCGGCGATGCGTTATACCGAGGCCCGCATGAGTAAACTCGCTTTGGAAATGATTCGTGATATTAATAAAAACACTGTTGATTTCCAAGGCAACTATGATGATAGTGAAAAAGAACCCGTTGTCTTGCCTTCTCGTTTTCCAAATTTATTGGTCAATGGGACGACTGGGATTGCCGTGGGGATGGCGACGAATATTCCACCGCATAACTTACGCGAAGTCATCGCTGCGTTGAATTTATTAATGGACAATCCTGAGGTGACGACCAACGAATTGATGGAAGTCCTACCTGGGCCAGACTTCCCAACGGGTGGTTTGGTGATGGGCAAATCAGGTATTCGCCGTGCTTACGAAACAGGTAAAGGTACGATTACGGTGCGTGCCAAAGTCGAAATCACGCAGATGCCAAATGGAAAAGAACGCATCTTAGTGACCGAGTTGCCTTATATGGTCAACAAAGCCAAATTAATTGAACGTATTTCTGAATTGCATCGTGACAAACGTGTCGAAGGGATTACCGATTTGCGCGATGAATCAAACCGCGAAGGCATGCGAATTGTCATCGATGTGCGCCGCGATATGAGTGCTTCAGTGATTTTAAATAACTTATACAAACTCACTGCCTTGCAATCTTCATTTGGGATTAATATGCTAGCCATCGAAAACGGGGTGCCAAAGATTTTAAGTCTAAAACGCATCTTGGTTGATTATCTAGAGTTCCAAAAAGAAGTCATCACCAGACGTACTGAATTTGAAAAGAAAAAAGCTGAAGCCCGTGCCCATATCTTAGAAGGTTTGCGCATTGCTTTAGATCATATTGATGAAATTATTCATATTATCCGTAGTTCGAATTCCGATGATGAAGCGAAACAAACGATGATTGAACGTTTTGCTTTCAGCGATCGTCAAGCCCAAGCGATTTTGGATATGCGTTTGCGTCGTTTGACCGGTTTGGAACGTGAGAAGATTGAAAATGAATACCAAGATTTACTTGCTTTGATTGCCGATTTAGCTGATATCTTAGCTAAACCAGAACGTGTCGTAGAAATTATCAGAACAGAACTAGGTGAAATCGGTGCACGTTTTGGCGATGACCGCAGAACTGAATTACTAGTCGGTGAAGTCTTGAGTTTAGAAGATGAAGACTTAATTGAAGAAGAAGAAGTTGTTATTACATTAACGAATAAAGGTTATATTAAACGCCTGGCGAAGAGTGAATTTAGAGCTCAACGTCGCGGCGGTCGAGGGGTACAAGGAATGGGCGTCCACGATGAAGACTTTGTGAAAACACTGGTCTCTTGTTCAACCCATGACACGCTCTTATTCTTTACTAACCAAGGAAAAGTTTATAAAGCAAAGGGTTACGAAATTCCAGAATACGGTCGTGCTGCCAAAGGAATTCCAGTGATTAACTTATTAGGCATTGATTCCAATGAGTTGATTCAAGCGATTATCCCCGTTAGCAGCCAACCAACAGCTGGTCGTTACCTATTCTTTACTACTAAATATGGTGTGGTAAAACGTACCGAAGTGACTGCCTTTTCAAATATTCGCAGCAACGGTTTGATTGCGATTGGCTTAAAAGAAGGCGATGAACTGGTTAATATTGTCGAGACCGATGGCGAAAATACAATTATTATTGGTACGCATGATGGTTATTCCGTCCGCTTTGAAGAAAGTCAAGTCCGTGATATGGGACGTACGGCTGCTGGGGTACGCGGAATTAAGTTGCGTGAAGGCGATTATGTCGTTGGAAGCTCAGTCATTAGCGATAACCAAGAAGTGCTGGTCATTACCGAAAATGGTTATGGTAAACGCACCGCAGCGAGTGAATATCCAGTCAAAGGCCGCGGTGGTAAAGGAATTAAGACTGCCAATATTACCGAGAAAAATGGCCCACTTGCTGGACTGACAACCGTTGATGGTAGCGAAGACATCCTATTGATTACCGATAAAGGGGTTATCATCCGCTTTAACGTTGATTCTGTCTCACAAACCGGCCGTGCGACTTTGGGTGTGCGTCTAATGAAGATGGAAGAAGATACCAAAGTTGTAACCATGGCAACCGTTGAACCAGAAGAAGACGAAGATGTGTCAGAAGATCAAGCAAATACTGAAAGTTCAGAGGATCCTGTTACACCAGAGGAAACAGAATAAAAAGTTCCACGTGAAACAATGAAAACTGGCTCTTTGTCAAGTAGTGTTGTTGGCAATTAAGTCAATTGGAGAGAAAGTTATTTTATGAATGCTTTCTCTCTTTTTTTATTTTATTTTCTTTTCTTTTTTCAAT
>SKEL01001092.1_pt1 | contig 25886 bp, 17 predicted proteins | sample 4826741 | NCBI WGS metagenome assembly SKEL01 (sample SAMN11008810, study PRJNA524170) | human gut metagenome | biome: Human fecal sample; material: Feces; isolation source: fecal sample from pouch patient p33 | host: Homo sapiens | place: Israel: Tel-Aviv | collected 2016-03-22
TTCGTTTGCCTTCATTGCCCCCATCATTGCAGCCACACAACAGTGGGGACTGCCCGGTGCGCTGGCCGGACTGGTGGGCGTGTCGCTCGTCTACTTCGTGATGAGTGCCATCGTGAAATGGCAGGGCCGCAAGTTTCTCGACCGTGTGTTTCCACCTGTGGTCATAGGTCCCGTCATCATCCTTATCGGCCTGTCACTCTCGGGGAGTGCCGTCAACATGGCCAAAACTCACTGGCTTCTGGCCTGCGTCTCGCTCGTCACGGCCATTCTTGTGCTCACGTTCGCCAAGGGACTGATGAAGCTCGTACCCGTGATTTGCGGTATTGTGGCAGGCTATATTGCGGCCGTCATCCTCGGTCTGGTCGACTTCTCGGGAGTGGTAGCAGCCCCGTGGTTCACCAATCCTGTCAGCCTCGACACCATCACCCATTTCCAGTGGGCACCTTTTTTATATATGATACCCGTGGCCATCGCCCCCGTGATAGAACACATCGGCGATGTCTATGTGGTGAGTGCCGTAGCCGGCAAAGATTTCGTCAAAGACCCCGGACTCCACCGCACGATGCTCGGCGACGGGTTAGCCTGTCTGGCTTCGGCCTTCCTCGGCGGCCCTCCGGAGACCACCTACTCGGAAGTCACCGGTGCCATGTCCATCACCAAGGTCACCAGCCCTGCCGTCATCCGCATCTCAGCCGTTACGGCCATCGTTTTTTCCGTCATCGGCAAACTGAGTGCCCTACTCCAGTCCATTCCACAAGCCGTTTTAGGCGGCATCATGCTGCTGCTTTTCGGTACGATAGCCAGTGTCGGGGTACAGAATCTCATCCATTATAAAGTGGACATGAACGAGACACGCAACGTGATTATCATCTCCGTCACACTCACAATGGGCATTGGCGGTGCCGTGCTCTCTGCCGGCGACTTCGCCATGTCGGGCATCGGTCTTTCCGCCATCATCGGTGTGGTGCTCAACTTGTTGCTGCCCCAGCCCAAACGCACCTCTTAAGAAGATTAGGGGGACACCATATTTATTCGGTATTCCCCCTTCCTTCCAAACAAAAGGGCACCGAAATAGAATATTTATTCCCTTTTTTTTATCCTTTGGCCTCTTCCTCTAAAAGAATATTTGAAAGAGATATTCTATCCTGAAAAACAACAAAATACCATGACAAGAAAACAACAAAAAACTTTGTGACACCAATCATAGGCGACACGCAAATGCGAAAATGATAGCTGAGGGAAAGTTTTCGTTTCAATGGGCAACGCCATTGACAAAAATTAAGAATAAATTTGCGGCGATATAATAACCCAAATTTAATTTGATTTTGATGAAAAACTTTCTACTTGCGATGGCCGTGGCGGTGATGCCATTCGAGGCCTTCGCGCAGTTTGGAGTCGTGGCTCCACTGCATGTGAATGGTAACCAGCTCAACGACGAGCATGGCAACAAGGTGGTGCTTCACGGGGTGATGGATACGCCTAACCCCTATTTCAACCACTACAGATGGGGACAACAGTGTACAGATGCCACCGTGCCGGCTTGCATCGACTATTTTGAAAAGGTGTTTGCCGGCATCGCCAATCCTGCAAAGGGCACCTATTGCAACATCTTCCGCTTGCATTTGGATCCATGTTGGACCAACGATCCCGCCAAGCCCAAGACGGGCAGCGAACAGGGAGAAGCTAATATCTCGCGGTTCAGTTCCACCCGCTTACAGAAGTATCTCAACACGCTCTACTGGCCTATCGCCCAAAAGGCTTTGAACCACGGGCTCTATGTGGTGATGCGTCCACCGGGCGTGTGCCCTAAAGACCTGCGCGTGGGCGATGCCTACCAACAATACTTGAAAACGGTGTGGCGCATTGTCTCGGCTCATGCCGGCGTGAAAAAACATGCCGGTGTGGTGTCACTCGAACTGGCCAATGAACCCGTCCATGTGTATGGAACTAACGGTCAGAGTTCGCCCCGGGCACTCCACGACTACTTCCAACCCATCGTCGACGTTATCCGGGCCAACGGATTCAAGGGCATCATTTGGATTCCCGGAACGGGTTATCAGTCACAATATCAAAGCTATGCCACCCACCCCATCAGCGACGACAATTACGGATATGCCGTGCATGTGTATCCGGGATGGTATGGTGCAAGCGACAAGAGCTATGACCATCAGGCTTTCATCCGTAACTTCAAGGCACAAGTGCCTGTGGTGACATCAAAGCCCATTCTCGTGTCTGAAATAGACTGGAGTCCGGAAAAGCCGGGAGCCGGGAAATACAATGAGTTCGGCCAGTGGGTACCCGCCAACCTCGGCACATGGGGGACGGCTACCACAAGCAAGTGGGGCAACGCATGGAAAGCCGTGAAAGACCACTACGGCAACATCAGCATGACGCTCACCAGCACCGACGACTATCTCGATGTGGATCAATACTTGAAAGACGGTCGGGTGACAGATGCTTTCGGCGGCAACACGGAGGCGTGTGCCAAGACTTGCTTCTACTGGTATTACGAGTATTCCAAGAAAGACTTTGCCGTGAGAAGCGGTGGCACATCCCCCACTCTGCCACCTGCCAACAACAATACAGGTGGCAATCTCATCAAGCCGTGGCCGGTACAGAGCGATATAGTGCCGGTCGGCTGGACAGTGGTTGACAATGGAATCGAATGTAGTGAGGGAACCACACAAAACGGGCCACGCCTGATGCAGTTTGCTGCCGGTGGTGAATTCGCGCATGGTTTCTATGTCAGGGAGGTCAGTGCGTCGAAGGCCGGCTACATAGAGTATGGTGGCAAAAACGGATATCTGCTGCCGCTCGCTTTCGGTGAATACGAACTCACCTGCAATGCGATAGCCTGGACGGGAGAACCGTGGCTCAAATGTGAGGTGTTCGACCCCACAGGTGACATTCTGGCTTCAACCATTGTGGCTGTCCGGCCCAATATCGTGCGCAACCGCAATGCCCGCATCACGGGGAGCACACGCATAGGCCTGAGTTTCTATTCGATGCAGAAAGGCAACTACCGTGTGCGATTTACGCCCGTGGCCGACCGGCAGGGCAATGGCGGTGAATGGCGCGAGGTCGTCATCGGCAACATCGCACTTCACTCCAAGGGCAATCCTCTTGCTTTCGACAAGGGTGGTGAAGTGCCGGAGGGATGGACCGCTGTGGATGCCGACCGCAAGGCAACCACCGGTTCGGCCGGTTCCGGTCCACGCACATTCAGCTTTAGCGGAGGCGGAGATATTTCCACCGGACTCTACATTCGCCAGAGCGATGCCACCAAAGGCGGCTATGCCGAGTATGGCACTACTCCCGGTTACGGGCTGTCGCTCAAAGCCGGACACTACACCCTCTCCTATCATGCCGTGGCATGGGCCGGTTCGCCTTTTGTCAAGTGTGAAGTGCTTGACAGAAGCAATCGCGTGCTGGGGTCGCAAGTCATCAGTTGCGACAAGAGTGTGGAGAAAAACCTTTCGGCATCGACAGCGGCGAGCAGTCGCGGCGTGGTACACTTCCACGCGCCCTCTACGGACTACTATCATTTCCGATGGACACCCGTGGCCGACCGGCAGGGCAATCCCGGCACTTGGTTGGAGGTGGTGTTCGGACACATCAAGATACAGCAGGGTGCGGTGCAGGCCAAAGCAACCTCTTCGGCCAATAACGAAACAACGGCACTGAAGGCTGCACAGCTGTCAACGGGCACATCGACCAATGATGTCTGGTACAACCTGCAAGGGCAGCGCGTTGTGCGGCCCGTAAAAGGACTGTACATACACAAAGGCAGGAAAGTATTGGTGAAATAAACTAACCGAAGATACTGGAAATGTCTTGCCGGAATGTAGGGGGCAATGATTGATGTCCACCTACACGCCCGGCAAGACATTTGTCGTGTCTTTCCGAGACCGGTGCAGAATACCGGCACCCTCTGTGCATAGGTGGCGCACAGGAGGGGCGACAGAGTAGCGCGAATGGTGCAGAGCCCATGCACCACCCTCTTTGCTGCGCACTCTTTTTGCTTCTTGTATGTTTAAGGGGAGCTTCTCTTACCCTGCAAGACTTTCGGGGAACCTGGGGGCTGTCATAAAGAAAATCCCCGCAGGGGATTGGCCTGCGGGGAGCGTGTTGTACTTATTTGATTTGGAGCAATTTGTTTTCCTGATATAACATTTTAATCATCTTTCTCGGCAGCCAATTCGGCTTCATGCTCGGCGATGAGGCGGGTCTGGATGTCGGTGGGCACAAGCTCGTAGGAGGCAAACTTGGTGGTGAACGAAGCACGGCCGCCGGTGAGCGAGCTGAGGGAAATGGAATAGTTGGCCAGTTCCTTGAGCGGAATCTTGGCCTGCAACTTCTGGTAGCCGGCCTCGCTGTCCATGCCCATGATGAGGGCACGACGGCCTTGCAGGTCGCTCATCACATCGCCCATGAAGTCGGACGGGACAAACACTTCCAAGTCGTAGATGGGCTCGAGTATCTTCGGGCCGGCATTCTTGAACGCATCGGAGAAGGCATGGCGGGCGGCGAGCATGAACGAGAGTTCGTTGGAGTCGACGGGGTGCATCTTGCCATCGTAGACGATGACGCGCACATCGCGGGCATAGCTGCCCGTGAGCGGGCCGTGCTCCATGCAGTCCATCACGCCCTTGAGGATGGCAGGCATGAAGCGTGCATCGATGGCACCGCCTACCACGGAGTTGAGGAACACCAGTTTGCCGCCCCATTCGAGGTCGATCTCTTCGCGGCTCTTGATGTTCATCTTGAACTCCTGACCGTTGAAGGAGAAGTTGGTCGGATCGGGCATACCCTCTGCGTAGGGTTCCACGATGAGGTGTACCTCGCCAAACTGCCCGGCGCCTCCCGACTGTTTCTTGTGCCGGTATTCCGCACGAGCCTTCTTGGTGATGGTCTCACGGTAGGGAATGCGCGGTTCGCCAAACTGCACCTGCAGCTTCTCGTTGTTCTCCAAGCGCCATTTCAGCGTGCGCAGATGGAACTCGCCCTGCCCGTGAACGATGGTCTGGCGCAGCTCTTTCGAGTTTTCCACCACCCATGTGGGGTCTTCCTGCCTCATCTTGAGTATGGCGGCCATGAGCTTCTCCATATCCTGCGCGTTGGCAGCCTTGATGGAGCGGGAGTATTTGGAGTTGGGGTATTTGATGAAATCATAACGCCACTCGACCTCCTTACCGTTGAGGGCGTTGCCCGTCTTCACGTCTTTCAGCTTCACGGTGCAACCGATGTCACCCGCATTGAGCTGTTCCACGGGCACGCGGTTGGCCCCGGCGCAGGCGTATATCTGGCCCATACGCTCCTTCGACCCGCGGTCGGCATTGGTCAGATCGTCGCCCGGCTTCACGCATCCGCTCATCACCTTGAAGTAGCTCACTTCGCCAATGTGCGGCTCCATGCCCGTCTTGAAGAAGTAGAGGCTTTCGGGCCCGGCCACATCGGCAGCCACTTCCTCGCCCCGGGTGTTGTGTACCTTGGGCATCTCGTCCACAAACGGCACCACGTTGCCCAGAAACTCCATGAGCCGGCGCACGCCCATGTCTTTGCCTGCACACACGCAGAACACGGGGAAGATGCTCCGCGTGACGAGCCCTTTGCGGATGCCCTCACGCAATTCGTCCTCGGTGAGCGACTCGCTCTCGAAGAACTTCTCCATCAGTTCCTCGTCATTCTCGGCCGCAGCCTCCACCAATGCGCGGTGCAATTCCATGGCCTTGTCCATCTCTTCGGCCGGGATGTCTTCGATGACGGGCGCGCCGCCCTCCGGCTTCCACGTGTATTTCTTGAGCAGGAGCACGTCGATGAGTGCGTTGAAGCCCGGCCCCGTCTGCACGGGATATTGTATCTGCACGCACTTCGACCCGTAGATGTCCTTCATCGAGGCTATGATGGTATCGAAGTCGCACTTGTCGCTGTCAAGCTGATTGATGAGGAATATCACCGGCTTCTTCAACTTCTCGGTGTAGCGGAAGCAGTTTTGCGTGCCCACTTCGGGCCCGTACTGCCCGTTGATGAGCACCACGGCCTGGTCGGTCACGTTGAGCGAAGTGATGGTGCCACCCACAAAGTCGTCAGAGCCCGGGCAGTCGATAATGTTGAGTTTCTTGTTGTTCCACTCCACATGGAAGACCGTGGGGAACACCGAGTAGCCGTATTCCAACTCAACGGGGAAATAGTCGCTCACCGTGTTTTTGGCTTCGATGGAGCCGCGGCGCTTGATGAGACCGGCTTCAAACAACATACTTTCGGCAAGGGTCGTCTTGCCGCTGCCCGCACTGCCAATAAGCGCGATGTTCTTAATCTCGTTAGTCTGATATACTCTCATAACGTTATAGATTTAAAGTGTGAATAATATTAGCCTAAAAAGGGATGAACCGGCTGTCTGCCGAATCTGCCGTCTAAGATAGTTATTTTTGTCAAACCGACAAAACAATCGTTGCCAAAAGCCGTTTTTTTTAAAACAAATTAGTATTTTTGCACGTGCGAACACACATTTGGCATGGCAGGACTTTACATTCACATCCCCTTTTGCGAGAGCCGCTGCATCTATTGCGGCTTTTACAGCACCACCCGGACCGGACTACGCAGGCGGTATGCCGACGCGCTCTGCCGCGAGATGGAGATGCGGCGGGGGGAGATGCCGGGCCCTCCGGACACCATCTACCTCGGCGGGGGCACCCCGAGCACGCTCGGCGGCGAACTGCTGGGACGCGTGTTCGACTATATATATAAGGTGTACGGCCCCTGCGAGGGAGAAATCACGCTGGAATGCAACCCCGACGACGTGACCGATGACTTCTGCCACGCGCTTGCCCGACTGCCCGTAAACCGCGTGTCAATGGGGGCCCAAACGTTCAGCGACGCGCGACTGCGCTTCCTCCACCGACGCCATTCGGCTGCCGAGGTGGTCACAGCCGTAGAGCGGTTGCGCCGGGCCGACATCCGCAACATCAGTCTCGACCTCATGTTCGGCTTCCCCGGAGAGACACCGGCCGACTGGCAGGCCGACATCGACAACGCCTTGCAGCTCCACCCCGAACACCTCTCGGCCTACAGTCTCATGTATGAGGAGGGCACACCACTCCACCGTATGCTCACACGGGGCGAAGTGGAGGAAATCGACGAAGACGTTTCGCTGCACATGTATGACATGCTCATCGACCGGCTCACGGCCGCCGGCTACGAGCACTACGAGATAAGCAACTTTGCGCTGCCCGGCCACCGCAGCCGCCACAACTCAAGCTATTGGCACGGGGTGCCCTATGTGGGTCTCGGGGCTTCCGCCCACAGCTATTCGGGCACCGCGCGCTCGTGGAATGTGGACAACCTGCAGGCCTATCTTGAAGCCATTGAGGCCGGCCGGCTGCCATCGGAGAGCGAGAAGCTCGACCTCACCACGCGCTACAACGACCTCATCACCACCGCTCTGCGCACCCGGGAGGGCATCGCCCTCGATGCCATGCGTGCCGAGTTCGGCCCCGCCCTTTACGGCTACATGATGCGACAAGCCCAAAGTCAGCTTGCTCTCGGCTTGCTGCAAACCAACGGCCGCAGCCTTTCACTCACGCGCAAGGGGCTCTATGTGAGCGATGCAGTGATGGTGGAACTGATCAGATAGCCTGTTCATACGTCTTAAAAGGCCGTCCCGAGAATCATTAGAACAGCTTCTCCACCCCTACCTGCAGAAACTCATCCAATGGTACGCCGCCTGTGCCGACAACCATCGAAATGGTAGGATGAAACTTGTCACGAAACGTGGAGAGTCCGCTGTTCATCGTCCTTCGTCCACTTTTTACCTCGATAGCCACGAGACTGTCACCCTTTTGCAGGACGAAATCCACTTCCTGCGAGTTTTCCCGCCAGTAATACACCTTATAGTTATCCTCCTCGGCATGGCAGAGCAGTTGGGCGCCGATGGCTGTTTCCACCCAGCGTCCCCATCTCTTCGGAGTGACTAACTCGTGGGCAAAGCCCCTACCCGAGTTGACGGTGAACAGCGCGGAATTGTAGGTCATCAGTTTAGGGATGGAATTATACTTGCGTGCCTGATCGTTGGCATACTTCCTCATTCCACAAAGCAGCTCCGCTTCAGACAGAGTTTCCAAGTAACTGGCAAGTGTGGTCACGTTGCCGGCATCCTGCAACTGACCGAGCATCTTGTTGAGCGAGAGTTCTTCCCCCGCATAGCTGCACCCCAGCTCAAACATCTGCCTCATGAGTGCAGGCTTATAGATAACCTTTGTCTGCAACACGTCCTTCTCGATGGAGGGGTTGACTATGGCATCGCGCATGTAGCCGAGCCATCTCGGCTCGTCACCTATGAGTGGAGCACTGCCCGGATAGCCACCAAAATAGATATATTGCTCTAATGTGAAACCGAAGGCATCACGCATTTCCTGATAGCTCCAGTGGGTCATGCGAATCAATTCAAACCGACCTGCAAGCGACTCATTGAGCCCTGACTTGAGAAGCAATCGAGAAGAACCGAGCACCACTACTTTCAGGCGGATGCCATGAAAAGTATCCACGTCCCATTCTTTTTTCACCAGATTGCTCCAATCGTCAATCTTGTGAATCTCGTCGATCACTAAAAGATATTCCTCAAAACCGCCATATTTCATCCGTGAACGAGCCGACTCCCACAGATCGGCGATCCATCCGCGGTCTTTAGGGTCTACGGCATCAGCCGACTCAAAGGTGTAAGGAATATGTATTTCCTCCAACACCTGCCTTACCACGGTCGACTTGCCTATCTGCCGAGGCCCGACTATCGCTTGGATAAACCTCCGTGGTTCTTCCAAACGTGATTTAACCAAATTGAAATGATACCTTTTATACATATTGCCCATGATAAATAATCTGCTACAAAACTAAACAAAAATTCTCAAATCTCCAAACAGAAATTCTCAATTCTCCAAACAGAAATTCTCAATTCTCCATCAGAAAGTTCTCAATTCGATTATCCGGGAGAATAATAAAATCTTGATTTCCAATGCTTTAAGGGTGACTGGTGATAGTCGTGGAATGACGCGACTGAGCAGATGGGATGTAAAAAGGCCTCCCCGCAGGCAAATGTCTTGCCACGGGGAGGCCTTTTCGTGGCTGTGCCCGTTTTTCACTTTCTGAATCGTGAAGTGTCTATCTCCTCGCGGCTGCGCTCCTTGAAGCCTCCGAAGGTGTAGGTGAACGAGAGACCCAGCTCGCGGTAGCAGGCAAAAGTCATGGTGAGATGCTGACCGCGATAGTCTATCCGCGGATTAATTCCTCCTGTCTCGAAGAGGTCGTTGCAGAATAGCCGCAAGGCAGCCCGCTTCTTCCAAAACCGACAACGCAGACTGAGATCGAGGTTGCCCGAGGGAGGCAGGTCGTAGGTGGCTTGATGGGCTTTCGAGCGTATCATCCCGTCGACAGAGAGCGTGAGCTCGGGATGGCGGGCGAGGGTGAACGTGTTGTGCATCGTAGTCATCCCATAGGCTATGCTTCGGTTGAAGGAAAGGTCGTAGAAATCGTCGTCGCGCTCCTGCATCCACACTCCAATGAGTGTCAGGCGAGCATCCCACCATCCCCAAGGCTTGAAAGGCGCGGAGGCTTGTATGCCCACCTGTCGCTGATAGTTGAAGTTCAGATACTGATACTGTATGGTGAGCCGATCGGATCGCTGGTAGGGGGTCTGCACAAAGTAGTCCTTGCAATGGGCATACCATGCCACCATCTGATACTTGCTGTGAAGCACATAGACAAACTGTGCCCGATACTTCACCGACGGGCGTAGCCCCGGATTACCCACAATCTCATTGTAGCCGCCATTGGAATAGGTCACGAAGTTGTTCATCGTCCAATATTGGGGATAGCGCTTGTCGCTGCTCACACCCATCTGTATCACATGCCCCGTGGCAGGCAACCACGTGAGATTGAGTGTGGGGAAAAGATCCCATTGATGCCATAGCGGCGTGTGGTAGTATTCGGCTGCCAAGGAAACCTCCATCGTCAGTTTCTTGGAGAAGTTGCGGTTGATGCCCCCGTAGACGTTGATGTTGTCTTCACGTCGGCTTATGATGTTTTCGGTCGCATCCGTTATCTGCCTGCTGTTGTCGCGACTGGTGGTGTAGATGGTGCCGTAGTTTAATTGCCAGCTGTGGCCGAGCGTGTGCTCCTGTGAGAGAGACAGCTGCCAACGGTTGATGCGCTGGTTGTTGTTGATCTCATGGTTGATTTGCCCTGTGGGCAGTCGACTGTCAATCCACTGCTCTTCAGGATTGCGGAAACAGGTGAGCTCGGCCCCGGCCTTGAAACCGAAAGGCGCTTCGTAGTCGAGGCGCAGGTTGTGGAGCCGTTCCGGCGAGTGGATGCGGAACTGAGCTTCCACGGAGCCCGAAACCTCTTGCTGAGTGCGATTGCTCTCGATATTGCCATTATAGACGAAGTCCACCCGATGGTGTTCGGCAAAGGTATAGTCGATGCCGAGCCGGTAGCTGTCGTCGTGGAACTTCCTTCGCGACTCCTCATGAGTGGCGATGTCGTGGCGGGTGCCGTCGGCAAGGGTGTGGAGGGATGTCTCATCAGTTACATCGAAATCCCGCCCATGACCGTGCCGGTACATCAAGTCGGCCGACCACCGTCCCCGTTGATAGAGCAAGGAGACACGCTCGCCATATCGGGCATGATGCGTTTGGTTCCATGCGAGGTTTGTTTCACCCTGCAAAGCCGCCCCACCATCCGGTCGATGTTTGAGCACGATGTTGATGAGTGCTCCCCGCACCTGATACTTGGCCGGCACCGTGTACATCACCTCAACACGCTCCATGCGACCTACGGGCAGCGAGCGCAGCAGGGCCATAAGCTGCGTGACGGTCATGCTGCTTGGTTTGCCGTCGAGCATCACATTCACCTGTTGCCCCGAGAGCAACAAAACACCGTCTCTCACGGTCACACCGGGCAGTTCTTTCAACGCGTCGAATATATTGGTCACACCCTTCTTCTCCACCATGTGTGGCAGGTCGTAGACCAATGCGCCCCCTTCGGCCTTCACCATGGGGCGCTCGCCGCTCACCATCACCTCGGGCAGCGAGTACATGACACTGTCCATGCGCAGCGAGTCGGCTGTCTGGGCACAGGCATTTCCCCATGCCGGAAGAAAAACTATCAGCAACAAGAGATTTTTCATCACATTTTTCTTAGGTTATACTTGACACTTGCAAAAGTAGATATTTCCAGTCGTGTGTAGGCAAAATGCCGCTTATATAGTCTTAACAGAAATGTTATTTAGTCTTATCATATTGAACGGACATACCGAAAAAGCATTATCTTTGTTGCATGAAACTGTCCTTGAAATACATCGCATTGCCCGTCATCGCGACCCTGATAGCCATCTTTGCCTACCAGGTATACTGGCTGGCGGGGCTTTACACCACCATGCAAGCCAAAATGCAGAGCGACATCCGGGAAGCACTGCGCATGGCCGACTACGGAGAGATGTTGCATCGGGTGGAGATGCTGCGCAAACGGAAACATGCCGAACATGGCACGGTGGAGTTTTCGGCCGACTACAAAGTGCATGGAGGGACGGGTACGGCCACCAGTCGGACCGTTGTCAAGGGCGACAGCGGAAACAAGGTCAAGAACAAGCTGCAACGAATATTGAAACAGAAAGGAGAGGCGACCATCGTCTATGACACCGATACCAAGCAAGCCGATGTGCATGAGACCGACTCCGCACAGGCCGGACTGGTGGCCAATGACAATCTGTCGACCATACTCAAGGAGCAGAAGGATATGCAGCAACTGGCCGTCTACATGCAACGCGGACTGCACTCGGGGCTTGATGCTGTAAGCGAAACCGACGTGAAGTATGCCGACCAACTCCTCACCAAGCGGTTACACGAACTGGGTATTGACTACCCCCACCGCCTCTGCTTCCTCCACCATTATACGGTCTATCCCGATACCCCCACCTTCACCGATACCCTCGCCGTCATAGGACAGCCGATTGCAGGGCCGGTGATAGATTACCGCTACGATGCCGACCTCACCGACAGCCGCAGCTACTTGCTCGTGATGCCGACGACGAGACTCGTGGTGCTGCGTCAGATGAGCGGCATTTTAGCCACTTCGCTTGTCATTCTTGCAATAATCGTCCTCGTGTTCTGGTTTCTGATACACACCATCATGAAGCAGAAAACACTTGACGAGATGAAAAGCGACTTCACCAACAACATGACGCACGAACTGAAAACACCCATTGCCGTGGCCTATGCTGCCAATGATGCACTGCTCAACTTCGATGAGGGCATCAGCCGCGAGAAGCAACGGGAGTATTTGCAGATAGGCCGCCAACAGCTTGAAAAACTCGGTGGATTGGTAGAGCAAATATTGGCCATGAGCATGGAACGACGCAAAACCCTCACGCTTGACATGGAGCGGGTGGAGTTGGAACCGCTCGTGCGTCCCATGATAGCAACATACAGGCTGAAAGCAGACAAGGCTGTCGATATAGAACTGGTGACCGAACCTGCCAGTGCCGCCGTGTGGGCCGACCGGAGCCATCTCCAGCATATTATTGGCAATCTTATCGACAATGCCGTGAAATACTCCGGACCGTCGGTGACCATCCGCATCGTCTGCACGGAAGGGTGCATCTCAGTGGGCGACAACGGCATAGGCATCGACAGCGCACAGTTGCCCTATCTGTTTGATAAGTTCTACCGCGTACACCAAGGCGACCGACAAGACGTGCAGGGCTACGGACTGGGCTTGTACTATGCCAAAAGCCTAATGGAACACATGGGCGGGACTATCGCCGTGGAGAGCACTCCCGGACGGGGAACCACCTTTACACTCAATTTCAAGACACCATGACAAAGAATCGGAAGATAAGCGTACTGCTGGCTGAAGACGAACAGACCTTGGCCATGATTATCAAAGACACGCTCGACGCACAGGATTTTAACATCACGCCGGCAGCCGACGGAGAGGAGGCGTTACGACTCTTCCTCGCCCGAAAGCCCGACGTGCTCGTGGCCGACGTGATGATGCCGCACATGGACGGCTTCGAACTGGTGAGGCGCATCCGCCGTGTCGACAGTCACACGCCGGTGCTATTCCTCACGGCCCGTTCTTCGGTGGAGGATGTGGTGAAAGGATTTGAACTCGGTGCCAATGACTACCTGAAAAAACCTTTCGGCATGCAGGAGCTTATCGTGCGACTCCGTGCTCTCATGGGCCGCGCAGCCCGCTATCGGCCGGAAAACCGGCCTGTTGTTCCCTCGCCCACCATTGGGATAAGCCGCTACCGGCTGGATGCCGTGAGGCAGCAACTGCTCTTCGCCGGGCAGACTGTGCCTCTCTCCCACCGCGAGACCGAACTGCTCCGCATGTTGGCGGAAAGACGCAACGACGTGGTGGAGACGCAAGACATCCTACTCAAGCTGTGGGGAGATGACAGTTTCTTCAACGCCCGCAGTCTGCAAGTGTTCATCACCAAGCTGCGCCACAAACTTGCAAAAGACGACAGCATACGGATTGTCAATGTGCGCGGTATCGGATATAAGTTGCTCGTCTAAATTTACATCCTTGAATTCGAACTCGACGGCACACCGGAAGACGCGCTCCGGCAGATAGAGGAGAATGGCTATGCCCGCCCTTTTGCTTTAGACAGCCGCCGACTTTATAAAATTAGGTGTGAACTTCTCATTGCAGAAGCGTTGCACCGACGGATGGAAGATAGTGTCTTCCCGTCTCCCTGCCGGAGACAGGACGGAAAGTGAAACCAATTAGAATGACCCAAATATCAAACAACCACATGAAAAGAGAAATGATCGTCGGTATGGCCATGCTCACCGTCTCGGGGGCCTTGGCACAGAAAATAACTTATCCCGACACACCGCGTGAAAACACCGTAGACACCTATTTCGGAGAACAAGTGGCCGACCCCTACCGATGGTTGGAGAATGACACGTCGGCCCGGACAGCTGCATGGGGGGAGGCCGAAAACAAACTCACACAGGCCTACCTCAAGCGCATTCCGATGCGGGAGAAACTGTTGAAGAGACTCAAAGAAGTGTCTGACTATGAGAAGATAGGCCTACCTACATTCAACAAGAAGAACAAGAAGTGGTATTTCTACAAGAACGACGGATTGCAGAACCAAAGCGTGCTCTACGTGATGGATCGTCCGGGAGACGAACGCAACGCCCGCGTGTTCCTCGACCCCAACAAACTGTCGGCCGACGGGACGGTGGCACTGACGGGACTTTCCTTCTCCAACGACGGCAAATATGCCGCTTACAGCATCTCGCGCAGCGGCAGCGACTGGCAGGAGTTCTACGTGATGGATGCCGTCACGGGCCGCCTGCTCGACGACCACATCGAGTGGGCCAAGTTCTCGGGGGCAGCGTGGCAGGGCGACGGCTTCTATTACAGTGCCTACGATGCGCCCACGAAAGGCAAAGAATACAGCAATGTGAACGCCACCCACAAGATATACTACCACAAACTGGGCACACCGCAGAGCGAAGACCGGCTGTTCTACCAGAATCCGGCCTACCCGATGCGCTTCTACAGCGTGAGCGTGAACGAGGAGGAAACCATGATGTTCCTCTATGAGAGCGGGGCAGGAGCCGGAAACAACCTCTACGTGAGAGACCTCACGAAGCCCGACGCGCAGTTTATCCGGATGACGGCCAACATGGAACTGCAATACTCGCCGGTAGAGACCATAGGACGGAAAATATACCTGCTCACCAACGACGGCGCACCGCGCAACCGTCTCATGGTGGCCGACATCGACCGCCCGGGCTTCGCCGACTGGCAGGAACTGGTGTCCGAGAGCGGCGATGTGCTCGAAGGGGTGACCTTCACTGCGGGCAAAATGATACTCTCCTACATGAAAGACGCTTGCAGCCATGCCTATCTCTACGCCCTCGACGGCAGGAGAATGGGTGAAATCGCTCTGCCGGGCGTGGGCAGTGCGGGCTTCAGCGGTGACAAAGACCTGCCGGACGTGTTCTATTCGTTCAGCTCCTACTCCACACCCGGAACCGTCTACCGCTACGATCCGGCCACCAACCGCAGCACACGTTACTCTTCGCCGAAGGTGAACTTCAATCCGGCAGACTACGTGAGCGAACAGCACTTCTTCACCAGCAAGGACGGCACGCGCATTCCGCTCTTTATCACCTACCGGAAAGGCATGAAGCGCAACGGGCGCAATCCGCTGCTGCTCTACGGCTACGGCGGTTTCAACATTGCCCTGACACCTTATTTCTCCGCCACGCGCATCCCCTTCCTCGAACGGGGTGGCATCTATGTGGTGGCGAATCTGCGCGGCGGCAGCGAGTATGGAGAGGAATGGCACTTGGCCGGCACGAAGATGAAGAAGCAGAACGTGTTTGATGACTTCATCGGGGCAGCCGAATGGCTCATCGCCCACCGCTATACCGACAGCGACCATCTGGCCATCAACGGGGGCAGCAACGGCGGACTGCTCGTTGGGGCCTGCATGACGCAACGCCCCGACCTCTTTCGTGTGGCCGTGCCGCAGGTGGGTGTGATGGACATGCTGCGCTACCACAAGTTCACCATCGGTTGGAACTGGGCTTCCGACTACGGCACGAGCAAAGACTCCAAGGAGATGTTCGACTACCTCCGGGGCTACTCTCCGCTGCACAACCTGCGTCCGGGCACCTGCTATCCGGCCACACTCATCACCACAGCCGACCATGACGACCGCGTGGTGCCGGCCCACAGCTTCAAGTTTGCCGCCACTCTGCAAGCCTGCAACGACGGCACGCGCCCCACGCTTATCCGCATCGACACCAAAGCCGGCCACGGCAGCGGCAAACCGATGGGCAAACGGTTGGAGGAACAAGCCGACATCTACGGTTTTATTTTCTACAACATGGGCATCAAATAGAACGGTTCGTGCCCGTCACCGCCATAAAAGCAACACGGCATTAGCCCCAACGACACAGACCGGAGGACACAAAAAGGCCGGAATCCCGCGCGGGATTCCGGCCTTTTTGTGTTATCTTTATTCTGTTATATAGTCTATCTGAGCCGGTCGGCAGCCCTTACGAGCTTCTCGTCGTCGAGCACCCCCTTGCGCGCGAGCACCAGCAAGATCATGGCCACAGCAGGCAACATGCCGGCAAACGACATGTGGAAAGAGCCCGTACCCAAGTCGAGCAGCACGCCAAAGGCGCAAAGGGCGTAGTAGGCATACCATGCCGACAAGAACACAAGTACGGTCGTACAGAGCCGGGCCTGCAAAGAGCGGTTGTGGTAGAGGAATATCGCCACGAACGAAAGCACACAGGCCACTGCCAGCAACACAAAGAGCGGCACGCTGCTGAAGTTGAACGAGCCGTTGGCATCCACCACACCGAGGTTGTAGACGGCCATCGTCTGCCCCAACATTTCAGGCACCACCACGGCCACCGGCAAGGCGAGGCACACCACAAAGGCCACCACTGCCAGCAGCAGGAAGATGGTTTGCTTGCGCTGTATCATCAGAATTCGCGATCCTTAGAGGGGTCACGCCAGTAGACATTGCCCTCGATAAACTCCTGTGTGGCGAGAAGTGTGGGTTTGGGCAACTTCTCGTAATAGCGCGAAATCTCTATCTGCTCGCGGTTTTCAAACACCTCCTCAAGCGAATCGTTGTAAGAGGCAAACTCGGCCAGTTTCTTGCTGAGATCCTGTTTGATTTCAATGCCAATCTGGTTGCTGCGCTTGCCGATGATGGCCACGCTCTCGTAGATGTTGCCGGTCTCCTCGCAGAGTTCCATGATGTTGCGGGTCACGGTGTTTGTAGGGGCTTTTGACTTCTTGTAATCCATTCTTTAGATGTATATACTGTTTTGTTTTTTATTGATATGCGTGTTGTGGACATCCGCCCGGGGTCAGCGCAGCGGATTGTCGTGCTCGTGTCGGGCGATGTATTTCTTGCAGTCGTCGATGTATCGTTCACAGTTGGCACGCTCCTTCGAGTCGGGATATTCGTTAAGGAATCCGTAGCACTCGTCCTGCGCGTCCTGATAACGCTCCATCTGTTTCGCCTCCACACTCATCTTGGCCAGTTCGTATTTGCTCTTCATGAGCAGCGTGGCAAAACGCTCCCGCTTGCTGCTGTAGGGATATTCCTTGAGCGCATTCTGCGAGGTGACGATGCAAGCCTGATAGTTGTTGCCGCCGCTGGTGCAGTTGCCGAAATAGGTGCCGAGATCGTAATAGAGCTGGGCGTTGTAGAGCTCCTTCTGCACGAGCTTGTCCTGCAGGGCGAAGAGCCGCTGCTGGGCCTGCTGTTTCAGTTTGCCGTCGGGGAAGAGGTCGAGATATTCCTGATAGGCAGAGATGGCCGAGTAGGTCTGCGACTGGTCGAGCCGGGGCTCAGGCGTACTCATGTAGAGGCTCTCGCCTACGTAGTATTTGGCCATCTCGGCATATTGCCCGCGCGGATAGGAGGAATAATACTTCTTGAAATATTCCGATGCCGTCTGATAGTCTCTCATGCAATACTCCGCCATCGCATACATGTAGAGGCACTCCTGCGCATTCTCGGTGCCTTTCATCACTGTCACGAGTTCCCCAAGCAGGGTGGCTGCGCGGGTGTACTTGCCGGCGGCAAAGCACTCTTTGGCATATTCGTATTTGTATGGGTAATTGTCCGATTTGTACACCTGATTGAACTCATGCGCACAACCCGACAGCAGGATAGCCACAAACAGGGCTGCAAGAGATATTTTTTTCATATAAGAATATTCACGCTTTGGCTTGCAAAATTACGCATAAATCTTTGAATGGCAAAGCAAAGAAAATGTTTTTTAGCAAATTTTGCGGAAAAGTCGCAAAAGTTTTTCCAAAAGAATCGCAAAGATTGGCAAACGCCAAAACGGAAAGTTTTCTATATTCCCCAGCCCACAAAGACATGAAAAGGCCACATAGAAAACTGCCCGAGCTCCAATTCTTTGTGATTATCAATGGCTGGACAGCCAGCATCTCTATGCATCACCGCCAACCGACGGAGCATCAACCCCGTTTTTTATCTTCCCGCTCTGTAATCCACCGTCTCAATTCTGTTATGATTTTTTGCGCGTCAGCACAACTCAACACCACAACCTTGCCGTTTTCCAATGTCATGGCAAACGCCTGTTTAAGACTGCCCACAAAGGCTTCATATTTGTCGTAAGCGGCATTGGTGAAATATCCGTAATAGCCGAAATATCCCCCGGAAGCAAACAATCTGATGTCCTTACCAGCCTCATGCCTGCTAACGGCACTAATCCGGTTGAGTGGAATAACGCGTTTTCCTACTCGCCTGACCAAGATTAGCTTATCGTTGTCAATCACTAACTCCTTTGGCGCAAAGGCAAATGCAACCAGCAGAATTACTATAATAAGGATAAGGAACAATCCCGACAATTTAAATGCCACTTCACCCAAGGTTCCCCCGACACTCAAAATGTGGCGGGCGGCATATACCACAACTGACAGCACAATGAGTGTCGTCAATGCCGTGATTACTTTAACGCTTTTGCTAAATTCTATTATGTCTATGATATTTGATTTGAATGAAGAATTAAAATTTTCTATTTTCATAGGCCAATATGTAGCAATGATAATCTGTACTTATAACGTAAAACTATTTCAGATCATTGATGGTCAACTCATCTCTACCTTCAAAGCATAGATGCACCTTATTATGAGTTAACCATTTCGCAGCAAGTTTATTTGACATTTCTAATTCTTTTATTTTTGTATTGAATACTTCATACATTTTTTGTTTTGCTTCTGCAACGGTGTCACCAGAAAGGAAACGGTCAAGACCGGCAAGTGCACATTCACAAAAAGGAGCAACATCTCCCTGAACCCAAAATTTATCATCGTAGCCAACGAACAAGAGAAGCCCAATCCTCTTAAGTTCTGGGGACAAATTATTGGCTGCATTACAAGAGACAGAATAAAAGCCTTTGTCTTTAAAATCGTAGTTGGTAGTATGCGTTGTTACCACCTCATCATCTTCATCCTTCTCATTATAAATACCATCATTATCGCCATGAGCAGCAATAAACAGCATTTTATAATTTGAGATTTTACTACAAACATTATAACTAGTCAACTTTGGCGGCATTATCTCATCGCATTTGACAGAATGCTTTCTACATAATTCTTTCGCCTTATCGGCGCAAGCTTCAAAAACATCGGAAAAACCATCTGATAAGTCATTGTTATAGGCTATAAGCAATTCTGCCATACATTATTCTTCTAACTGTTTTAATTGGTCAATATAATACTCGTTCAACACTTGTTCAAAAGAACGGCCAATAGCTGTTCTCAATCGTAATTCGCGTAGAATGTCCGCCCAAGTATATTTTTTATCATCGCTTTCTCGAAAAGCTTCCTTGTTGCTGTTTTCTGGGTGTTTTAATAACCATCGTTCCAAGATACAATCAAATTGTGATTTCCATAAATTTTGAATTTGACGCACTTTCTCTTTAGCACCATCAACGTCCGTATTTCTTATAAAGAAGATATTATCTGCATTGATAAGGGCGGCAATGTAATCTCCACCTAACTGACTTAGATTGTTCGCTGACATCATAACCACATAAATAAGCGAAGTTTTTTCTCGTAGTTCAAGAATGGCATCAACCCCTTGCCAGACAGAGCCGAATCTACAGTCCATAAAAATAATTATGCGTTCCGACATGTGCTTTTCTACAAAAGACATAGCATTCTTGACCCCATTGAAGTAAGTGACAATGGCTTCTGGAAAATCCAGCTTAAGTTCAACTACTAAAGGATCCTCTTCTCCCATGGTGTCATCAACAATGACGATATTAAAATTGTTGTCTTCCATACTTTTATTTTTTAAATGGTAATTCTATATGGATTGTAGTGCCCAATGGAGCAAACTCACTATCCACCACTTTGACTATTCCATTCATGGTTTTTACTCTCATGCGGACTGCATAGAGCCCAATTCCGCCGCCTCCCATTTCTGCAGTTTTTGTATTGTAGAGACCAAACACCCATTCTCGATCCTCAATGTTGATGCCACAACCTGTATCCGAGAAATCCATGAATAGGCTATCGTCCTTAGCTTTTATTGTACAACGGAATTTCTTGATTATCGAAGATTTCATTGCCTTGATAGCATTGTCTGTAATATTTTGAACTATATCATAGAACACTATTTCATTTCCATTAAGTATCAAGTTATCTTCAATGTCCATTTCCAAGTCAATTCCTTCTGCCTCAAACTGACTATGATATGATTTCAGAAGATAAGATACCAACTCCTTGATATTAATATCAATTGGCGGCGTATTTACCTTTGAATAATCGAATATCTCATCTGTTGCACGCTCCAGTTTGCGCATCTCTGAATATATTTGAGTAGCATAAAGTTTGAAGTATTTATCAAGAGTAGTATTAGGAAATCTGTTCTTAAAAAAACCTGCCTGACGTTGGATTTTTCCCATTGATGTCTTAACCGCATGGGTTACGTTAATTGCATCTTCACGCCTACTCATAATACGCATATACATACTTTCATGGCGCTCGTGCTCACTTTCTTCATCTTTTTGAGAATTAATTGCAGAAGAGATATCCTTTGCAGCTTTTGAGATTGCATCTTGAAGTGGTTTCAGCTGTTCTGCCATTTCAAGGGTTGAATTGTTCTTGATAGAATTCAGTACTTTATTCAATTCCCCAACAGCATTGCCAGCTTTGATCATTTTACGAGTTGTATTACTGGATTTTCGCTCGCGAAGATAGATCTTATAGTCTTCGAATGCATTTATCTGAAGAATAATAAACGCTTTAAGCTCTCTATATTCTGGCGTGTCTGTAAAATCTTGTCTGTTGGTTGCGTCAATGATCTGTGGGTTGCCAACTTTTGTAATGTTTACCAAGCCTATTAATTCACGTGTATTAACTTTATTGAATAGATCAACATACATTCTCTTGTCAATGCCAAGAATATCACGTTTCTTGTCTGAATCTTCTTCCTGTTCCGCAAAAGGAGTAGTAATAACTCCATCTCTATATATTTTTATACCATCTATCCGTTCGTTCGGGAATTTTTTCCTAAAGGCGTTTCGCGCACTATTGTCGAAATAGTATAGCTGCATACTCACACCTCCGAATGATTTTATGTTAGTGCGGACAACATCTAGATTACCAGTATCATTGTTAAATTGGAGACTTTCCTGATACTCAGCATCTTTATCAAAGTCTATAATACCTGACAAAGTTGCTAAATCAGAGGCTTCCACTTTAAATTCATCAGCCCAAGAATCAACTCCAAATTCATCAGCTATAACATGAACACGGAATGGGAATTTTTGCTCCATATAAGGTGAAACAATACGAGATGTTTCACGTAAAAGGTGCATAATATCTTTTTTCTCCCATTTGTCATGAAGGCCTTTAATCTTGAGTGTCGTTCCTTTTTCTAAAACATCTGAAGCTGCGATAAATTCATATCCGTTGTCAATATCAGTAAACAATTTCATGCCGTCCGCACTTTGACTGGCACTAAAGTATTTATTCCAATCAATCAAAATGTTTAGCCACTCATTCGATAGTTCCTGTTTCGTATGAATTGTTACAAAATCCCCGAGCTTGTCTACTGCAAATCGTCCAATCCCTTTTTCTCCTACGCAACGACGGTTAAAGGGCGCTGGTGAGACTGGATGGCGGCGTTTGTTAGAGGTTCCTATCACCATCCACTTATCGCGAACGTCTTCAAAAGACATTCCAATACCATCATCTATAATTTCAATGATTCCATTTGTAGAAGAATCCTCTGTTCCTGAATTTATAAAACGAATGGTTACTTCACGGGCATTAGCATCGTAGCAGTTCTTGACTAATTCGAACAGAGCAGTTATACGATCAGTAATCAGATCACGACCTATAAGTCGGAATGCACTTACATCAAATTTCCATCTAAGTGAGCCTTTGCCTTCTGTCATATCAATGTTGTTTGTTGTTACGAATGTGGATTTTGATACTTTCTGCTATTACCTCTCCCAGACGGGGAGGAACTGCATTCCCTATGTAACGTGAGGCTTTGGTCAGCGAAACGTCTTTTTCATTATTGAAAAAATGATAATCCAGAGGAAATGTCTGGATTAGAGCTGCTTCTCTAGCCGATATTGCTCTATTTTGTACAGGATGTCCAAACCGTCCGTTACCAATCCCTGTACATTGTGTTGTCATTGTAGGGGCAGGTTCTTCCCATTTCATTCTTCCGTAAACACTACCAAAACTTTTCCCTGATTTTTTTTTGTGGCAATCTAATACAAGATATTCTGGCCAATCATGCCATCCTCCGCCATATGGTGTCGCCTCAATGCGTCGCATATTCAAAGGTGTCAAGCTACTGCATCTGTGAAGTGGATCAGTTGGATCCTGTTCTCCTGCTTTTAGTTCTGGTAAGTTGCCAATCACATCTTTTACAGTTACGTACTTATCTATAGTATGCGTTGGTTTGATTAGCTCTATCTTGCCAAGACGTGAGGCCAATAGAACGAGTCTCTTGCGTTTCTGGGGTATACCATAATCAGGACAATAGACGACCTGATAAGTGACATTATAATTTTCATGCCTCAATAATTCCACAAAATCAGGCAATACTGATTTTAATTTAAAAGCAGCTATTGATGGTACATTTTCCATTGTAACGACATCCGGATGAACAGCTTTAACCATTCTTCCGAATTCATATAACAAATCGTATTTATTGGGATCCTTTTCTTTGTTCTTAAAAGCATAGGAAGAGAAAGGTTGGCAAGGTGCACAACCTGCTAAAACTCTAATGCTTTTTTTAGAATAAAGCGACCGTATTTCTTCCGGAGAAACTTGCTTTATATCCTTATAATTAAAAATAGCTTCATTGTTTGCTTCGTATGCATATTTGCAGGTCCAATCAATATCAAATCCAGCAAGGATTTTCACCCCTGCTTGTTTCATTCCATAGCTCAAACCACCTATACCACAAAACAAGTCAACTACTTCAATACGAGGCAGCCTACCTTTTCTCTTTTGTGATGTTTCTTTCGCCATTTATTTACGTTTGCGCCATTATGTGTGTGCAAAGATACTTATTATTTTCCTAAATAATGCATAACACACACTTATATTAACATTATAGATAGCCTATTGGTGGAATTAATTTAATTCTGCCAATGGGCTCACCTATTATTGTTTTAGCACGACTAATCCATTAAAAATCAGCAATATGTATAGCATTATCTAATGAATTTATTCTGTCAATAGGCGAACACTCCATTTTTCAGAATTTAATGTTAAAAACGCTCACGATTATACGGAAAATTGATTGACCTACAAAAGCAGAACTGACAGAACGGGCGGTCGCCCCTTAACGAACCTTTGACAAACAGGAGATCCCGCCACCCTCGGGCGCACAAATAACCTCTCACACCTCCAACTCCACGGCCATTCATTACCACCCGACACCTGCCACCCGACACCTGCCCTTGTAAAATATATTGGCCAAAAAAGCGGGCTGTGCCTGCGATATTTTCCAGCTAAAGCTCTTCGGCCGGAAATACGCAAAATTCAGGGAAGATGTTTAAGTCATTGGCTGTCAGCACTTTGAATTTCTTTGACGCTCACGAAGCCTCGAAAAGGGGGCGGAAAATGCCGAAAACAAGGCTCAAAAGGCCACAGTGAGGATGCAGAAGAGCCACTTTCAGCTGCTCGTCCGGCCTGTTTGACGCGCTCAAAGGGGCCCTTTCGCATTGTCGCAAGGCCCGGATGGGAAAATCGGAACGGCTTTTTTGTCTCTCAAACACATTTTTCCGCTCCGGATGGTGCATTAAGGTCTCAGCTTTTTTGTCCGTTCTTTTCTTCCGGAAAAGATGCAGGGCAGCCTTCGGAAAAACCGTAGGGGCAGCGCTTTATGCCTGCCCGCACGCCCCCAAGGGCGTATCCCGGCAAACGAAAAAGCGGAAAAATGGGCAAACGAAAAAATCCAAACCACCGATGAAGATGATTTGGATTTAACGGATAGTCGGGGTGACAGGACTCGAACCTGCGACAGCCTGGTCCCAAACCAGGAACGCTACCAACTGCGCTACACCCCGAAAAAATCGACCGGCTGACCGCCTTTTGCAATCAGCGCGTGCAAAGGTAGTGCTTTCTTTTTGTTCTGCCAAATTTTCATACTCCTTTTTTCCGAAAACTTTCCTGCCGGCAAGTGAACTCGTGCGTCGCCCCACCGGGACCGGCAAAGGCTGGAAACAACCGCCTCGCGCGCCAAGGGGTATCGACGACAAGACAACAATAATGGAAGAATGATGAAAAAACAAGGATGAATAAAAATAATTGCAGGCAGGCCGGTGGCGTGTGCGGATTTTTGATTAAATTTGCAGCAATGAAAACATTTCGCCTGTTTGTGACAATACTCGTGGGACTTTGGTTGTCGGCGGCAGCCCCCCTCCACATCGTGGGAAAACCGCGATACGACCGCGAATTGCTCAGGCGCGTGATGGACTATCCCCAACGGTTTGCAGACACCCGTCACGACACGCTCACGACCAATGTCTACATGAAATTCAGGGTGAACATCAACCGCCGCAACCCCACGCTCATGGCCGTGCCCACGTTGTTTTATCTGGCGCGCGACGGGCGGCGCAACTACTTCGGCGAGTGCTACGACCACGTGACCTACTACCGTCGCGGACGCGTGGAGGCCAAGCGCAAAGTGTCGCTGAGCACCGTCTACCACCGCCACAACACGCTCTCCGTGCTCCACGAATACCTCCTGCCCGACATCTACGACGCGGAACTTTTCAAGGGGCGCATCCTCTCGCCGCTGTGCCGGGACAACAAGCGTTTCTACCGCTACCGCACCATCGAGCGCGACAACGGACAAACGAAAATACTGGTGAGACCGAAGTTGAAGAACACACAGCTTGTGAGCGGTTATGTGCTGGTAGACAATGCTTCGGCACGGGTGATTAACTTCGAACTTGAAGGCGAATACGACATGATTCACTTCCGCTTGTTGTGCCGGATGAATGAAGACGGCGAGAAGTCGCTGCGCCCGAAGCAGTGTGATGTGACGGCCAAGGTGTCGGTCACGGGCAACCGCATCTTCACATGGTTCACCTGCGTCTACGACCTGCCCCGCGACCTGCCCGACTCCATCGACAACAGCGAAGACCTGCGGCTGATGCAGTCGGTGCGCCCGATACCGCTCACACCCGACGAAGAGCGCGTGATGGCCGACTTCAACTCCGCGCGCAATGCGCGCATACAGGCGGCGAGGGAGCAGGCTGTGCGCGACTCGCTGGCCGGCATATCGCCCAAGGCAAAGAAAGAAAATTGGGCGAAATATGTGTTCTGGGACATCATCGGCGACAACATGCTCAACCGCATACACGCCGACTTGGGGCAAAATCGACAGGGCCATCTGCGCGTGGGGCCGATATTCAACCCGCTCTACTTCGGGTTCACGCGGCGCAAGGGACTCATCTACAAGTTTGACATCAGACTCAACTACAACTTCACGCCCAACCGCGATCTGTCCATGCGCGTGAAGATGGGCTACTCGTTCAGACAACGGCACACCTACTTCAACATACCGTTCAACTTCAACTTTAACAAACGGCGCAACGGATATGTGCGCGTAGACTTTGGCAACGGCAACCGCATCACCAACTCCCGGGTGCTTGAGGAGGTGAAAGCCGAGAAGAAAGACTCCATCAACTGGGGCAAAATGCACCTCGACTACTTCAAAGACATGAACCTGAAAATGGGTGTCAACTACGACGTGCTGAAGAACAGACTTGGGGTGCAGGGCGGTTTTGTGGCCCACAGACGGTCGGCCGTGCATAAAC
>SKEL01001101.1_pt1 | contig 25704 bp, 25 predicted proteins | sample 4826741 | NCBI WGS metagenome assembly SKEL01 (sample SAMN11008810, study PRJNA524170) | human gut metagenome | biome: Human fecal sample; material: Feces; isolation source: fecal sample from pouch patient p33 | host: Homo sapiens | place: Israel: Tel-Aviv | collected 2016-03-22
ATTAAAACCTTACTTGGATTGTTTTATTGCCGAATCGCTGGCGTTAGATACTCAAAAGGTGTGTATGTAGGACTTGGTTCAAAACTTGTGGGGGGGGCAAAAATCAAGCTATCTAAAGGGGTTAAGATAATGCCTCAAGCTATGTTGGTGACATTAGGAAAAGGTATTATAGAAATTGGTGAGGACTCAGAAATTAGTATGTACTCTAGAGTTGCTAGTTTAGGATTTGTTAGAATTGGTCGTTCGGTTTTGACAGGTCCTCATATATTTATAGCAGATTTTAATCATGAGTTTTCAAATCCAGAAATACCTATCATGAACCAAGGAAACCGCTTTGTTCCTAAGGATAATGGGGAGCCTAATGTCTGGATAGAAGATGGTGCATGGATTGGTACTAATGTGGTGATAGTGGGTAATGTACATATCGGTAAGAATGCTGTAGTAGGAGCTAACTCTGTTGTTACACATGATATACCTGCTTATTCTGTTGCTGTTGGAAGTCCATGTCGAGTAATCAAACAATACGATTTTGACAAGAATTGTTGGGATAAATTTTAAATATTTGAATCTTTGATATGGTTTGAAAATCTTATTCATACCTATAAAGGTAATACTTTTATTTTGAAAAACTCTAGTTTTTATGAAAATAGTTGTAACAGGTACTCGTGGTATCCCGAATATCATGGGTGGCGTGGAGACGCATTGTGAGGAATTGTTCCCTAGAATGGTGGAGCGTGGGTATGACGTAACGCTGATCCGTCGCTCGAACTATGTGAAGGATGACTTGCATGAATGGAAAGGGGTGAAACTGGTAACGATTCCTTCTCCTAAGAAGAAGAGTTTCGAGGCCATCATCCATACTTTCCGTGCCATCAATGAGGCGAAGAAGTTGGACGCAGATGTATTGCATATTCATGCCATTGGTCCTGCCTTGCTGGTGCCATACGCCAAATTGCTGGGCATGAAGGTGGTGTTTACACATCATGGTCCTGACTATGACAGGGACAAGTGGGGATTTGCTGCCAAGACAATCCTGAAGATGGGTGAGCGTATGGGCTGCATGTTTGCCGATGATGTCATCGTCATCTCGAACGTCATCAAGAATCTCATTGCCCGTAAATATGGAAGAACCAAGAATGTTCACCTTATATATAATGGCGTTTCTGAGCCTGAAATCTGCGACTATCCTGAATATTTCAAGGAATTGGGGATAGAGAAGGGAAAGTATATTCTGGGTATGTGTCGATTTGTGCCTGAGAAGAACCTGCATCATCTGGTAGAAGCTTTCGTGAAATGGAAGAAGGCGCACACGGATTCCACGGATATAAAGTTAGTGTTAGCTGGCGATACTGACTTCGAGGATTCCTATTCCTTGGGATTGAAAGAGATGGCTCGGAAGAACGGTGTGGTGCTTACTGGCTTTATCAAGGGCAGAAAGCTTCATTCGCTGTTGACGAATTGCCGTTGCTATTGTCTTCCGTCTTCGCACGAAGGTTTGCCGATTGCCTTGTTGGAGGCGATGAGCTATGGGGTAAAGGTGGTAGTGAGTGATATTCCTGCGAATCTGGAGGTAGGCTTGTCAAAGGATGATTACTTCCATTGTGGTAACGTGGATGAACTTTCGGAAAAGCTCGGAAAGATTATCGAGGTCCCATTGCAGAATGTGGATTACGACATGAGCAAGTATGATTGGGATCAGATTGCTGATGAAGTAGGAGGAGTGTATCAAGGGTTGAAGAAATAATGGTTGTATCAAAGCAACATCAGATTTTCTTTGATTTCCTAAGATTCTGCATATTTATTCCCAGACTCCTGGTGATATTGATTTCTGGGTGGAAGGTGGAGATAAACGGGTCATCTCCTTTGTCCGCTCTATCTCACCTCATGAAAAGGCGTGCTATCACCACATCGAGTTCCCATCGTATTAGGGTGTGGAGGTGGAAGTGCATTATCGGCCTAGCTTCCTGTTGTGCTTCTGGCATAACAGAAAGCTTCAGAAATGCTATGAGAGGGTGAAGGTGGAGCAGTTCTCGCATCGGGTAATTTACAACACAAACTATTACTAATGGAAAAAAGAATAGACAACTTAGAGGAAACTGTATGTGGGTATCGGATCGGATGCTACTTATCTGGAGTATAAGCATCGCAAGCCTATGTTCCCGCAGGAGGAAAGGCTATTTATAGCAGGAATATCAAGGCGGTGAAGGATGCGTATATCAATGAGGGGAGCGGAGTTTCAGAAGATATGGCCGGTGAAGTTGCCGAAGATGGATCCGGAGATGCTCGCCCGACTGGTATTCTGCTTTGAGAACAATCCGGAGCGTCATGATGGTATCATCTCTGGTGCCTACTTTCTGATGGCGCTGCCTGCCGGATGGATTGTCCGGAAGTGGGGCTACAGGAGGGGAGTGATAACAGGACTGGTTTTCTTCGGCATCGGTGCCCTGATGTTCATACCGGGAAGCAGGATCAACAGTTTCTACTTCTTCGTTCTGTCGCTGTTTGTGATAGGATGCGGACTGACCTGTCTGGAAACGAGTGCGATTCATCAATTCTTTATCGGCAGGTTGGCTGGTGGTGTCATCATGAATTATATCCAGCCAAGGCTGGTACGTAATCATGGGGTATATAGCGGATACAACTGGCAGTATGGCGATTGCCTTTCTCATACCGCTGGTATGTTATGGGGTGATTGGAGGGTATGCGTTATCGAAACGCCACGTTCCTCTTTAGATAAAAGGAGGATTTTCGAATCACCCCGTCCCTCTTTCTAAAGAGGGCTCCACCGCTTTCCCCAAGCCCCTTTCCCCTCAGGGGACAGGGGATGTAACCGCCCTCCGGTGCTTGGAACCGCTGCGCTATAAGGTTGGCGGACCATCAAAGGTCTGCGCCATGTTATGCGGGATGGGACCGCCTGGGGATAGCAGTTTATATTTTACAGTTAATAGTTTATAGTTTACAGTTGATTTTTTAGTAATTGGCTGATAACTTGCAGATTTCTTGTGATTTTCTTGGTGGTTTCGAGAAAAAAGCGTAATTTTGGCGGCAGAAATATAAACTAAATAATAGGAGATAAGATTATGGCATTAGCAATTAGTGGTATCCCTATGCTGACAGGTGATGAGGCTTTAGCTTTCAGAGAAAAAGCTGAAGAAACATTGAAGAAGCGTGGTAGCATAGATTTCTCAAAGCAACGTGCTGAGATGAAGGCTATTTTGGCAAAAGCAAAATTTTAAGTTAGTATTATGGGATTTTTAGCAGACAAAACGGTGTTTTCACCATTGACAAAAGAAATATTGGAAGAATCTATTTCATTTTCATGTGGCAATGAAGACTTGGATGGATTCTTCCATAATGATGCTGTGGCTTATGCCGAAAACTTGTTTGGTAAATCTTACTGCTATTATCTTGAGGAATCTAAGGCTGATGTCGTATGTGCCTTTACGGTTTCAAATGCAAGTATTTTCACGAAGTACTTGCCTAATGCGAGAAAGAAAAAGGTTGGAAAGCATGTTCCTCATATAAAACAGGATTTGATATATCCTGCTGTACTTATAGGAAGATTGGGAATAGCAGTTTATAGTTTACTGTTAATAGTTTATAGTTTACAGTTGATTTCGTGGTTATTTGCTGATGACTTGCAGAATTCTTGCTTTTTTCTTGGTAGTTTCGAAGAAAAAGCGTATTTTTGCGGCAGAAGTGTTAAATATAGAAGGAATTGATTATGAGAAGTATGAATAAAATGTCGGCGGAGGATATCGCTAAGCTTAAGGCGGTAGCTTTGTATGTCTTAGACAAATGTGGTGAAACGGATTTCATTCATTTGTTTAAGATTATCTATTTTGCGGAAAGGAATCTCTATGCAAAATATGGTCAACATTTAGTTAAGGATACTTTTATCGCCATGGAACACGGACCGGTTCCCTCTCATCTTTATGATGCCTTGAAATTAATGAATGGCAAGGGAAACAATAAGGATGTCAAAGCTATTAGCGATTCTTTGTTACCTGCTGGTGGGGAATGCGCTTGGTTTTTTGTGAAAGCTGGCGAAAAGCCTGACTTGGACGAATTGAGTAAAGCTGAGATAGAAGCGTTGGATGCTGCCATTGATAAATACAAAGATATGGATACCAAGACTTTGTCTGAGCTATCTCATGATTCTGCCTGGCATGAGGCATGGGATAAGAATCATAATGCTGTTATGACCTCTCTGAATATTGCAAAAGCAGGTGATGCTTCTAATGAGTTTTTAGAGTATCTCCAGGAACAGGAATTTATAGATTCTATTTTGGAGGCTTAGGTTATGGTGAACTTCAAAGAATTGCTGGGAAATAATAATCAGCTTCAAAACTTGCTCCTTGATACAGTTGAGGAGGGTGAAGTTTATCGCCTTTGTCTGACAAAAGAAGAAGGTATTATTCCTAAAAATAAAGGAGATGAAGGGAGAAAGAAGTTCTTTGTAGTTGTGGGTAGAGACCAAGAAGGAAATGCGATTGGTTTTGTACTTATCAACTCAGAAATCAATAAGCACCTTCCTGAAAGTAGAAGGAAATTGCACTATTTATTGAAGGCTTCTGAGTATGAGTTTTTGGGTGACTAAGATAGATTTGTCGATTGCTCTGATTTTAAAAGAATTTCAAAGGAACGATTTGTAAATCACCGTTAGCCCGTATGGCGGTACCTATATAATATATTACCTTTGCATCCGTAATCAAAACAGTTTGATAATGGAAACAAGGGAATATTTCGAAAAAGTGATGCAGGATTACAACCAAAATCGTAAAGGTCGTAGCTTGCGCAAGTATTGTAAGGAGGAGGCTGCTCGCTGTCATAAGATAAGCCGTGAGACATTGATACTGTTGCTATCAACATCCGTATAAACGGAAATCATATTATGAAGACACCTGCTGTAATGATATCTTATAATTCGTTGTCTAGGATTTCCATCATTTCTGCTGCTGTAATCACTTGTGGTTCTTTTGGAAAGTGTTTGAGATTACCTGTTACTAAGAAGGAATCTTCCTTGCTCAGGCACACTTCGTAGAAGACTCGGTCGTCCTCATCTGGCATGGTGCCATCATAGGGAAAACGGGAAGAATCAATGCCGTTTTCCTTGACATGTTCTATAATAGTGCTGATTTGTTCTTCTGATAACTTGAATTTTGCACGATGAAGCACTTCATCGTATTCTTCTATAATGTCATCATTATATAAAGGTATAATACGATGAAGGAGCAAATTTTCTAGAACTCTAGCTGTTGAAGCATTTGAGTTGTGAGTGATAAGGGCTGATACAAATATGTTTGTATCAATGACTGCATATACCATTGCGTTCTTTTCTTAATCGTCTGACTTCTCTGATTTCTTCATTGATTTCATCAAGCGTGAGCTCTGGGGTTTCACCTCTTTCTGCTTTAGCTCTAAGTTGCTTGAACGCAGCCTTTGCTTTTGCAGTCACTTCATCTTCTTCTTCATTTTTTGCTTGAATAGAGAATGGAATGCTCTTACTGCGAATTACTGCCTTTACAAAGATGTTGATGGCGGTATTCGCACTCATACCGAATTGTTCGCAGAGTTTATCAAACTGTGCTTTCTGCAGATTGTCCATACGGACTGTCATTGCTGTCTGTGCCATAAGCTGATAATTATAAAGTTATACATTCTGACTGCAAATATACATCATAATGGCGTAAAATGGTGCAAGGTGGCTTATAATTTAATAAAGATTAAACTTTAGGATGTAACCGCCCTCCGGTGCTCGGAACCGCTACGCTATAAGGTTGACGGGGTGTCAAAGCCCAGCGCTATGTTTTGCGGACTGGGACCGCATGGGGGAAGGTGGTTATAGTTTATATCCAGGTAATTTGCTGATAACTTGCAGATTTCTTGTGGTTTTCTTGGCGGTTTCGAGAAAAAAGCGTATTTTTGCGGCAAAGTTGAACGTTTAAAAAGGAGAAAATTATGAATATTGTTGCTTTAAGTAATAGGCTCGCAAGTAAGGTTCCTCATTGGCATGAACTCGAAAAGTTAAGTAAGGAAGATAAGATTGAGGTTATTGCTTTACTTTCCATGTCGATGGCAAATGCAGAGGATATAAAAAAACCAGCAGATAGAACTAAAGAAATGGTAGAACGTTGCTGTGGTTCTTGGAGAAAACGTTAAGCACATAGGAAGGCTTAATGGTATTGTTGTTGAAAACTGGATAGAAAAATAAAAAATATATTATTGACTCTGTAAATACCTAATATCTGAGAAACACAAAAGGATTAGATCTTAATTTTTAATTATATACGATAAGATGGGTTGAGCTTTGAATAAAAGCTCGGCTCATCTTGTTGGCTATTGGCTTCTCATATAATTTCTTTTGATGAAGAAAATCAAGCTGTTTGATTATCAGCAGAGGATGCTGGAGGATATCATCAACGTGATGACCACCGCTTCTACCAGTACATTCTATAATGAGAATGGGAAGAAGGAGAAGGTAGGCAGTTCGGTGATGGTGCAGATGCCGACAGGTACGGGAAAGACCTATGTGATGGCGGCTGTGGTGAAATGGTTTCTTGATAACCATGACACGGGCGAAGTGTGGATTGTGGCGCACCGCCGTGAACTGGTGGAGCAGATGCAGCAGACGCTCGACAGATTCTGCCTGGACTATGGGGAGAAGGAAATGGAGCTGAAAGCGAAAGTAAGGATAAGGGTGCTCTCCATTCAATGGTTGAACAGACATGTCGAAGAACTGGAAGGGGCGGAGTGTACGCCAGGACTCATCGTTGTGGATGAGGCTCATCACGCCATAGCAACCTCCTATCAAGACTTGTTTGACAGGAACAGAAAGGCTCTGAAACTCGGTATGACGGCCACTCCATGCCGCATGAACAAGAAATCCTTCAGCAAGCTGTTCGAGATATTGTTGAAATCTCCATGTACCAACGACTTTATCTTGCGTGGTTATCTGGCACCCTACGACTACGTGGTTATCGGCAAGTACTCCAACGATCAGATGACCGTGAACCAACTGAAAGGACGAGGCAGCGATGGCGACTATGCCATCAAGGAGATGGATGAGAAACTGAATATTCCGCAGACCATCCAACGCCTCTACGACAGTGTGAAGAAATACGCTGACGGCAAGAAAGGTATTGTATATGCCATAGATATTGTGCATGCCCAGGCGATAGCTGCCTGTTATAATGCCCTCGGACTGAAAAGTGTGGCACTGGACAGCAAGACGCCTGCCAAGAAACGCCAGGAAATGGTGGAGGCTTTCAGGCGCAGCGAGATAGACTGTCTGGTGAACGTGAACCTCTTCGACGAGGGTTTTGACTGTCCTGACGTAGAGTTTATCCAGATGGCCCGTCCTACGCTGTCGCTAGCCAAGTATCTGCAGATGGTGGGGCGTGGGTTGCGCATCAACCATGAGAACAAGGATAAGGTGTGCATGATCATCGACAACGTAGGTAACTACCGCAAGTTCGGCTTGCCTGACAAGCCTCGTAACTGGGAGAGTATGTTTGCTGGCTTGAGGGCTGGCAAGGGTATCATTCCAACCTATGTGAAGAAGATTCAGAACATCATTGCCGTGAATGATGAGATGGTAACGGTGAAGAAGGCGAATACGGCAAGGAAGAAAATGACAGCCAAACAACTGAAGGAATATCTGAAGAATGTAGAACCTTTCCAGCAGGATGGCAGATGGGGACTGAGGGTGATGAACGACATCATCGTGAAACCCATTTACGCGCATATCTCTAACTTCCGAGGTGATTATGCCCAATGCAGGATAGGCATACAGAAATGTTTGTATGGACTATTGGACAGGAGGGGCAATATTATCCTGCCTCCGGAATATAAATACATATACGGGTGGAATGAACATGCGGTTGAAGTAAAAGGTAACGATGGTTACTGCAGGACCATAGAATTGTAGTGACCAGGTATAAAAGGTACTAAATCGTTCAAAAAGGAGTACTTTTCGTCATTTTGATAGCTATATGGGCTTTAGGGCTTGGTAATTTCTGGAAAATATTGTAATTTTGCAGCATCATCTTGTAATTATCAACTAACAAATTAAAAATAATGAAGAAGAAATTATCAACAGTACTCCTGGCTTTGGCTGCTTTCATGCCAATGACAGCACAGAATTTAGTAAAGGGTGATTATGGTTATCTCTATTGTCATATGAGTGATAAGGGAGAGTGGACCGCGTATGCTGTATCTCGTGATGGCTACAACTATCAGGACATTAATGATGGTAAGCCTATCTTTGATCCTGCTGAGCATGCGCGTATAGAAGGGGGAACCCGTGACGCCTATATCACCCGCACCCATAATGGAAAGGGATATATTATGGTGACCACGGATATGTGTGTAGCAAAAAGCCATAAGTGGGATAACTATGGTATCGATCTCTTGAAGAGTGATGATCTCATTCACTGGACCAGTGTAACTTTCGATTATCGTAAGGGTATGCAGAATTTCTGTGATGCAGCTACCGCTCAGTCTCCTTACAAGGATTGGAGTACCATCAACCGTGTCTGGGCTCCTCAGATTTTCTGGGATCCTGACTATCGTTGGCAAAATGGTGAGAAGGGTGGATACATGATCTATTATTCTATGCTTAATCGTGCGGAGGAAAAATATGATCGGATGTATTATAGCTATGCAGACAAGTCTTTCACCAAGATTACTACCCCAAAGCTTCTCTTCGATTGGGGATATGCTACCATTGATGCTGACATCAACTTCTTGAAGAGCGATGGTCTTTACCACATGCTTATCAAGAAGGAAGGTGGAAAACCTGGTATCTATACTGCTACCAGCAAGCATTTGAACCACGGATGGGGCGAACCGGTAGAGAACGACTACGTAAGTTTCGAAGGCAAGAAGAATTGCGAAGGTAGCTCTGCCTTCCAGTTGATGGGCGATGATACCTGGCGTGTAGCTTATATCCAGTATAGCGATCAGCCTAAGCATTATCGTATCTGCAAGGCAGATAAGTATCTCCGCAATTTCTCAGATCCTGTTGATATCAAGGGCGTAACGGGTCCTCAGCATGGTAGCTTTATGCGAATTACCAAGAAAGAGTATCAGCGACTCCTGAAATGGGACAAGGAGTTGAAGGCAAGTCATTGATAGATAAAATAACTTCCACCGCTGCTCTTGCAATATATGTGCCTATATATAATAAGGAGAAAGATCAGTTTTAGAGCTTTGTTATGTTTACGAATGTTAAATTCAGAAGAAAAAAGAAACTTTCTTCTCGAAAAATTTGGTGGAATGAAAAATAGTTAGTACTTTTGCACTCGCTTTTGAGAAATCAAGTATTACTCTAAGCAACTAAAGAAAGAGTTCTTTGAAAGATTTTACATAAACAGACAAGTAGTACAAGAAGCGGTTAACTTCTTAGAAATAAGAAAGTTGACTGGGTAAAAGAAACGAACCGTCAAGAAATTGACAAGTCAGGTTTACTAAGCTTCAATAAACGAAAAGGATATTCGTCCTAAGTACAGACAACAAACACCGACTGCTTCAGCAATGAGGCAGGAAGTAAAAATGATATTTTACAATGGAGAGTTTGATCCTGGCTCAGGATGAACGCTAGCTACAGGCTTAACACATGCAAGTCGAGGGGAAACGATAGAGAAAGCTTGCTTTTTCTAGGCGTCGACCGGCGTACGGGTGAGTAACGCGTATCCAACCTGCCCATCACTTGGGGATAACCTTGCGAAAGTAAGACTAATACCCAATGATATCTCTAGAAGACATCTGAATGAGATTAAAGATTTATCGGTGATGGATGGGGATGCGTCTGATTAGCTTGTTGGCGGGGTAACGGCCCACCAAGGCTACGATCAGTAGGGGTTCTGAGAGGAAGGTCCCCCACATTGGAACTGAGACACGGTCCAAACTCCTACGGGAGGCAGCAGTGAGGAATATTGGTCAATGGGCGAGAGCCTGAACCAGCCAAGTAGCGTGCAGGATGACGGCCCTATGGGTTGTAAACTGCTTTTATAAGGGAATAAAGTGGGAGTCGTGACTCTTTTTGCATGTACCTTATGAATAAGGACCGGCTAATTCCGTGCCAGCAGCCGCGGTAATACGGAAGGTCCGGGCGTTATCCGGATTTATTGGGTTTAAAGGGAGCGTAGGCCGGAGATTAAGCGTGTTGTGAAATGTAGATGCTCAACATCTGCACTGCAGCGCGAACTGGTTTCCTTGAGTACGCACAAAGTGGGCGGAATTCGTGGTGTAGCGGTGAAATGCTTAGATATCACGAAGAACTCCGATTGCGAAGGCAGCTCACTGGAGCGCAACTGACGCTGAAGCTCGAAAGTGCGGGTATCGAACAGGATTAGATACCCTGGTAGTCCGCACGGTAAACGATGGATGCCCGCTGTTGGTCTGAATAGGTCAGCGGCCAAGCGAAAGCATTAAGCATCCCACCTGGGGAGTACGCCGGCAACGGTGAAACTCAAAGGAATTGACGGGGGCCCGCACAAGCGGAGGAACATGTGGTTTAATTCGATGATACGCGAGGAACCTTACCCGGGCTTGAATTGCAGAGGAAGGATTTGGAGACAATGACGCCCTTCGGGGTCTCTGTGAAGGTGCTGCATGGTTGTCGTCAGCTCGTGCCGTGAGGTGTCGGCTTAAGTGCCATAACGAGCGCAACCCCTCTCCTTAGTTGCCATCAGGTGACGCTGGGCACTCTGGGGACACTGCCACCGTAAGGTGTGAGGAAGGTGGGGATGACGTCAAATCAGCACGGCCCTTACGTCCGGGGCTACACACGTGTTACAATGGCAGGTACAGAGAGATGGTCCTTTGCAAAACGGATCAAATCCTTAAAGCCTGTCTCAGTTCGGACTGGGGTCTGCAACCCGACCCCACGAAGCTGGATTCGCTAGTAATCGCGCATCAGCCATGGCGCGGTGAATACGTTCCCGGGCCTTGTACACACCGCCCGTCAAGCCATGAAAGCCGGGGGCGCCTAAAGTCCGTGACCGTAAGGAGCGGCCTAGGGCGAAACTGGTAATTGGGGCTAAGTCGTAACAAGGTAGCCGTACCGGAAGGTGCGGCTGGAACACCTCCTTTCTGGAGAGACGAATTTCCTATGAAGATTTAGGAACAGGATTTAAAAGTTCGCTTCTCTTCTTGTACGCACCATCTGTTTAATTAAATAAGAGATAGAGAATGTTCGGCAGAGATGCTACTCTTTACCAACACAGTCCTATAGCTCAGTTGGTTAGAGCGCCACACTGATAATGTGGAGGTCGGCAGTTCAAATCTGCCTGGGACTACACATCGGCGCAGCCAATGTGTAATCAAAGTTCAACTTTGATTCATTCTCAATTAATATCTCAAACTGGGGGATTAGCTCAGTTGGCTAGAGCACCTGCTTTGCAAGCAGGGGGTCAACGGTTCGAATCCGTTATTCTCCACCAAGTCAACAACCTTTCAGGTTATGAATTGACATAAGATCTTTGACATATTGACACAAGCAAAACTGTAAGTAATGAACTTTAGTTCAGACTAAAGTGAATCAAATCGCAAGATGAGATTTCACAAGTTAGAATACAGCTGAAAGTATGAGCTACTTATTCGCTGTCAGTTCAACTGATAGCAAATACAGTCGTAAAGAAAGTAAGAAAGGGCGTATGGCGGATGCCTAGGCTCACGGAGGCGATGAAGGACGTGATAAGCTGCGATAAGCTTCGGGTAGGTGCAAATAACCCTTGATCCGGAGATTTCCGAATGGGACAACCTAGCCGTCTGAAGGACGGTTACTCTTACCAATGTAAGAGAGCTAACGCAGGGAACTGAAACATCTTAGTACCTGCAGGAAGAGAAAATAAATTAATGATTCCCCCAGTAGTGGCGAGCGAACGGGGAACAGCCCAAACCAGTGGCGTCGCAAGGCGTGGCTGGGGTTGTAGGACCGCGACATTGTACTGAAATGGTGAGTGGAAGTATCTGGAAAGTTACATCACAGAAGGTGATAATCCTGTACACGAAGCCAAATCAGGCATAGCGGTATCCTGAGTAACGCGGGACACGAGGAATCCTGCGCGAATCTGCCGGGACCATCCGGTAAGGCTAAATACTCCCGTGAGACCGATAGCGAACGAGTACTGTGAAGGAAAGGTGAAAAGAACCCCGAGCAGGGGAGTGAAATAGTTCCTGAAACCATGCGCCTACAAGCGGTCGGAGCATCTTACGATGTGACGGCGTGCCTTTTGCATAATGATCCTACGAGTTACCGTCACTGGCGAGGTTGAGTACCATGAGGTACGTAGCCGCAGTGAAAGCGAGCCTGAAGAGGGCGCACAGTCAGTGGGGGTAGACGCGAAACCAAGTGATCTACACTTGGCCAGGATGAAGTCCCGGTAACACGGGATGGAGGTCCGCACCAATAAGCGTTGAAAAGCTTCTGGATGAGCCGAGTGTAGGAGTGAAAGGCCAATCAAACTTGGAGATAGCTCGTACTCCCCGAAAGGCATTTAGGTGCTGCGTCGGATGGTCACCGTGAGAGGTAGAGCGACCGATAGGACAAGAGGGCTTCACCGCCTATCGAGTCCTGACGAACTCCGAATGCTCACGGTCAGCAGTCCGGCAGTAAGGGGGCGGGTGCTAAGGTCCGTCCCCGAGAGGAGAAGAATCCAGACCGCCGTCTAAGGTCCCGGAGTTCTGCCTGAGTTAGTCTAACGAAGTCTGGTCCCTATGACAGCTAGGATGTTGGCTTGGAAGCAGCCATTCATTCAAAGAGTGCGTAACAGCTCACTAGTCGAGGGTCCGGGCATGGATAATAATCGGGTATAAGGCAGACACCGAAGGCGCGGGATAGCAATTATGAAAGTATCGGTAGGGGAGCATACTCACAGCGTTGAATGGTGTACGTAAGTTATCCTGGAGCGGTGAGTAAAGCAAATGTAGGAATAAGTAACGATAAGGAGGGTTAGATTCCCTCCCGCTGTAAGACCAAGGTTTCCCGGGCAATGCCAATCAGCCCGGGGTCAGTCGGGTCCTAAGTCTAAGCCGAACGGCGATGGCGATGGCAGAGACGGTTAATATTCCGTCACTGCCGCATGGGGCGACGTGGAGACGGAGCAGTGAAACCACCGCGGGGCGACGGAAGTCCCCGTTGAAGAGTGTAGGTGTTGAGGATGGCAGGCAAATCCACCATCCGAGCTGAACTTGAGAGTACGGAGTCCTCCTCGGAGGAATCTGATAGTGTGGGTAATCATACTCCCGAGAAAATCCGCTAAGCTTAACCCATGCGGCACCCGTACCGCAAACGGACACACGTGGTCGGGTAGAACATACTAAGGCGTTGAGAGATTCATGGTTAAGGAACTAGGCAAATTGACCCTGTAACTTCGGGATAAAGGGTCCTCGTGAATAGCGAGGCGCAGAGAATAGGTCCAGGCAACTGTTTAACAAAAACACAGGGCTGTGCAAACTCGAAAGATGACGTATACAGCCTGACACCTGCCCGGTGCCGGAAGGTTAAGAGGAGATGTCACTCGCAAGAGGAAGCATTGAATTGAAGCCCCGGTAAACGGCGGCCGTAACTATAACGGTCCTAAGGTAGCGAAATTCCTTGTCGGGTAAGTTCCGACCTGCACGAATGGTGTAATGATCCGGACGCTGTCTCAACCATGAGCTCAGTGAAATTGTAGTATCGGTGAAGATGCCGATTACCCGCGATGGGACGAAAAGACCCCGTGAACCTTTACTACAGCTTAGCATTGACCTTGGTCATCCGATGTGTAGGATAGGCCGGAGGCTTCGAAGCGGGAGCGCCAGCTTTCGTGGAGCCATCCTTGAAATACGGCCCTTTGGCTGTCTGAGGTCTAACGCGTTGATACGCGGACACTGCTTGGTGGGTAGTTTGACTGGGGTGGTCGCCTCCAAAAGCGTAACGGAGGCTTCCAAAGGTGCCCTCGGGTCGATTGGTAACCGACCTCAAAGAGTGCAATGGCATAAGGGCGCTTGACTGGGAGGCAGACATGCCGAGCAGGCAGGAAACTGGGGCATAGTGATCCGGCGGATGTGTATGGAAACTCCGTCGCTCAAAGGATAAAAGGTACTCCGGGGATAACAGGCTGATCCCCCCCAAGAGCTCATATCGACGGGGTGGTTTGGCACCTCGATGTCGGCTCGTCACATCCTGGGGCTGGAGAAGGTCCCAAGGGTTGGGCTGTTCGCCCATTAAAGTGGCACGCGAGCTGGGTTCAGAACGTCGTGAGACAGTTCGGTCTCTATCTATCGTGGGCGTGGGAGTTTTGAGTGGTGCCGTCACTAGTACGAGAGGACCGTGATGGACAGACCTCCGGTTTACCAGTTGTGCCGCCAGGCGCACCGCTGGGTATCTGAGTCTGGATTGGATAAGCGCTGAAAGCATCTAAGTGCGAAGCCAGCCGCAAGATGAGAACTCCATTGAGGGTCGTCAGAGACGATGACGTTGATAGGATGCAGGTGTAAAGACAGCGATGTCAAAGCCGAGCATTACTAATTGCCCGAACACTTTCTTTAGGAAAGTTCATAGTTTCAGCTGTTGACTCTCGATTGAATCGGGAGGGACGGTGGTTCTTTACTGTGATAAACAGTTTGCTTGTGTGCAAATACGTCATACCCCATTATCAGGTGGTTATTGCGGTGAGGTCCCACCTCTTCCCATTCCGAACAGAGAAGTTAAGCTCACTTGCGCCGATGGTACTGCAATGCAATGCGGGAGAGTAGGTAGCCGCCTTCTTTTATCAAGAGCCTCAGATTTCGAAAGATTTCTGAGGCTTTTTTGTATTTTTACAGCATGAATTGGACAGATAGGATACGGCAGGTGAAGATTTACTGGGTGATAGCAGCGGTTTTGATTGCTGTCGCCTCTTTGCTCGTGTCTCATTTCCTGGTGCGGGATCTGGCTACGGAGGAACGGAATAGAATGGAGGTGTGGGCAGAAGCTATGCGCACTCTCAATAAGGCTGATGAAAATACGGATCTGAGTCTGGTGCTCAAGGTAATCAATGAAAATCATAGTATCCCTGTCATCGTGCTCGATGACCAGAATCGGGCTCAAACCTTCAGAAATGTGGAGATTGAGGGCAAGGATGAACAGGATTCCTTGCGTCAGGCTTCTCTTATCGGACAGCGACTGCTGGCTCAGGGCAAGAATATCAAGATAGAACTCGATGACTCTGCCCATGATTATCTGCAGGTGTGTTATGATGAATCGGTGATGATACGCAGGCTTTCTGCCTATCCCTATATACAATTAGGGGTAGTGCTGCTCTTTGTGGTCATCGCCATCTTTGCCCTGCTCACTTCCAAAAAGGCGGAACAGAATAAGGTTTGGGTGGGACTGTCGAAGGAAACTGCTCACCAGTTGGGTACCCCTATCTCCAGTCTGATGGCTTGGATCGAAATCCTCCGTATGAATTATCCCGATGATGAACTGATTCCTGAGATGAACCAGGATGTCAAGCGGCTCCAGTTGATAGCCGACCGATTCTCAAAGATCGGTTCGCTGCCGGAGCCTGTGCCAGCCAGTCTGAACGAGGTGCTGGAGCATGTCATAGCGTATATGGACCGTCGAACCTCCCGGAAGGTGCAGCTGGTGAAGGAAATGCCTTCCCATGAAGTTATCGTCAGGATGAATGCTTCCCTCTTTGAATGGGTGATCGAAAACCTCTGCAAGAATGCCGTTGATGCGATGGGAGCAGAAGGCGGACGGATTACCCTCCGCTTAATGGAAGTTTCTCATCGTGCCATCATAGAAGTAGAAGATACAGGTAAGGGAATCAGGAAGAAGGATTTGAAGCATGTATTCCGACCTGGTTTTACGACGAAGCAGCGTGGCTGGGGACTGGGACTGTCGCTGGCGAAGCGAATCGTAGAAGAATACCATCATGGCAAGATATGGATAAAAAACAGCGAACCAGGCAAGGGTACAACCTTCAGAATCGAACTCAAGATGGAATCCTGAGCCTGAAAAGCCAGAAAATGGCAAATTATCCGAGAACAATCGGTTAATAATGAGAGATTTTAGTGATTTTTACATAAAAAATTATTTTATCTCAAAAATTATTTGTAACTTTGCAACCCGAAACCAATATGGTATATATTGAATTATGTGTAATATAGAGTCTTTTAAGATTGATTTGAAAGCTTTGCCTCAAGGAGTAACAAACTTGGAGTTTAAGCTAGACGATGAATACTTTCAGGCAATAGACGCTCCTGATATTCAGAGAGGCGAGTTGCAGAGTAGTCTGTCCATCAACAGGACGGACGACTTCTTCGAGCTCAATTTTCACACAGAGGGAGTGGTACACATACCATGTGACATCTGTCTGGATGATATGGACCAGTCCATTGAGACCGATGACAGACTCATGGTCAAGTTCGGAGACGACTACTCAGAAGAAGATGACCTCGTGATTGTGGCCGAGAACGAAGGAATGCTCGATATCTCGTGGTTCATCTATGAATTTATAGATCTTAACATTCCCATCAAGCACGTGCATGCACCTGGAAAATGCAATCCTGCTATGATTGAAATGCTCCAACAGCATTCTGCCGCCCGAAGCGGTGAGGAAGACGAAGAATCTGTAGATCCACGATGGGCAGCTCTTTTAAAATTAAAAAAGTAAAATTCAAAAATTAAAACATTTAAAAAATTATGGCACATCCTAAAAGAAGACAGTCAAAGACACGTACACTTAAGAGAAGAACTCATGATAAGGCAGTAGCTCCTACATTGGCAGTTTGCCCTAACTGTGGTGCATATTATGTTTACCACACTGTTTGCCCAACTTGCGGATACTATAGAGGCAAGGTAGCTATCGTTAAGGAAGCAGCTGAATAATGGGTAAGATTAATGCTGTAATTACAGGTGTAGGTGGATACGTGCCTGACTACATCCTCAACAACGAGGAGTTGTCTCGCATGGTTGATACTACAGACGAGTGGATTACCACCCGTGTGGGTATCAAAGAGCGCCACATCCTTACAGAGGAAGGTCTCGGAACCAGCTACTTGGCACGTAAAGCTGCTAAGCAGTTGATTCAGAAGACTGGCGTGGATCCAGACACAATCGATGCCTTGATTGTGACAACCACAACACCTGACTACAAGTTCCCTTCTACAGCATCTATCGTCCTCGGTAAGCTCGGATTGAAGAATGCTTTCGCATTCGACTTCTCTGCAGCTTGCTGTGGATTCCTCTACACTCTCGATGTTGCGGCAAGCATGATCCAGAGTGGAAGATACAAGAAGATCATCGTCATCGGTGCAGACAAGATGTCTTCACTGGTTGACTATACCGACCGTGCTACCTGTGTGCTCTTCGGCGACGGTGCCGGCGCAGTTCTTGTAGAGGCTACAGAAGAAGAGAATGTAGGTGTTCAGAACTCATACCTTCGTACCGATGGACAAGGCTTGCCTTTCCTCCACATGAAGGCTGGTGGTTCTGTTTGCCCTCCTTCACATTTCACCGTAGATCATCGTCTGCATTATCTTTATCAGGAAGGTCGTACCGTATTCCGTTACGCAGTAACCGATATGAGCAACGACGTGATGAAGATCCTGGAGATGAACAATCTGAAGGCTGATGATGTGAACTGGGTGATTCCTCACGAGGCGAACCTCCGAATCATCGAGGCAGTGACCAAGCGTGCAGGAATTCCACTTGACAAGGTGGTAGTAAACATCGAGCGTTACGGAAATACCAGTGCTGCTACAATTCCATTGGCACTCTGGGATGCTGAAAGCCAGTTGAAGAAGGGTGACAACATCATCTTCACAGCCTTCGGTGCAGGTTTCGTACATGGTGCCTCTTTCTATAAGTGGGCATACGATGGTGCTGCTTGCGGCAAGTAAGACATATCAAAAATAGGATAGAATAATTATCTATATAAGGAAACGCATCTTTCTTACTTCATCTATAATATAATGAATAAGCAAGGATGCGTTTCTTTAGCTTAAAATCAATTTTTATCGTATGCATAAAGCAGGTTTTGTAAATATCGTGGGTAACCCTAATGTGGGTAAGAGTACGCTGATGAATCAACTGGTGGGCGAGCGTATCAGCATCGCTACCTTCAAGGCGCAGACCACTCGTCATCGTATCATGGGTATCGTGAATACCGATGATATGCAAATCGTGTTTTCGGATACCCCTGGCGTCTTGAAGCCAAACTACAAGATGCAGGAGATGATGCTTGCCTTCTCGGAGAGTGCATTGGCTGATGCCGATGTGCTGCTTTATGTTACTGATGTGATAGAGAATCCTGAGAAGAACATCGAATTCCTGGAGAAGGTGAAGAAGATGAAGATTCCGGTGCTCCTGCTCATCAACAAGATTGACCAGAGCGACCCGAAGAAGTTGGGAGATATCGTGGAAAAATGGCACTCTCTGTTGCCGAATGCCGAGATTCTTCCTATTTCTGCGAAAAACAAGTTTGGCGTGGATATGCTCCTGAAGCGTATCAAGGAGCTGCTGCCTGAGTCGCCTGCGTTCTTTGACAAGGACCAGTTGACCGACAAGCCAGCCCGTTTCTTCGTATCGGAGATTATCCGTGAGAAGATTCTCCTCTACTACGACAAGGAGATTCCTTACGCTGTAGAGGTGAGAGTGGAGCGGTTCAAGGAGGATGATACCCGCATCCACATCAATGCCGTGATCTACGTAGAGCGTGACTCTCAGAAGGGAATCATCATCGGCCATCAGGGCGTGGCTCTGAAGAAGGTGAACACCGAGAGTAGAAAGGCCTTGGAAAAGTTCTTCGGCAAGAAGATATTCCTGGAAACCTTCGTAAAGGTTGATAAGGATTGGCGCAGTTCTCAGCGAGAACTCGATGCCTTCGGATATAATCCGGAATAACAACTTTCTCCTCCCTGAATGTAATCGAGGGAGTGACTCTCGCCAGAGGAGCGAGGGCCGGAGCAAGGTCAGCTTCGGCAAATTATTAACTTGGATGCAGAGACCACATCCATGATACCTCCTGAAAGGAAGGAGGCAAATGACTATTTATGGCAAATTTAGTAGCAATCGTAGGTCGCCCTAACGTGGGTAAATCTACTTTATTCAATCGTTTGACTCAATCTCGTCGCGCTATCGTAAGTGATACGGCTGGTACTACCCGCGACCGTCAGTATGGTAAGTGCAGCTGGAACGGCAGAGAATTCTCTGTGGTGGATACCGGTGGTTGGGTCGTTAAATCAGATGACATTTTCGAGGATGCTATCCGCAAGCAGGTGTTGGTAGCTACAGAAGAGGCCGACCTGGTGCTCTTCCTGGTAGATGTAAACACCGGTTTGACCGACTGGGATGAGGATGTTGCTCTCATCTTGCGTCGTGCCAAGCTGCCTGTGATCCTTGTTGCCAACAAGGTGGATAACAGTGCTGAGTATTATGAGGCTGCCGAGTTCTACAAGCTGGGCTTGGGTGATCCTCAGTGTATCAGTGCTGCAACAGGTGGTGGTACGGGTGACTTGCTCGACATCATATTGGACAAGCTTCAGGATAATCCTGAGGAAGCTATCGAGGAGGATATTCCTCGTTTCGCTGTGGTAGGTCGTCCTAACGCAGGTAAGAGCAGTATCATCAATGCCTTCATCGGTGAGGATAGAAACATCGTTACCGAGATTGCCGGTACTACCCGTGACAGTATCTATACCCGTTACGATAAGTTCGGCTTCGACTTCTACCTGGTAGATACTGCCGGTATCCGCAGAAAGAACAAGGTGAGCGAGGACCTGGAATTCTATTCCGTGATGCGCTCCATCCGTGCCATTGAGAACAGTGATGTCTGCATCCTGATGCTGGATGCCACCCGTGGTATCGAGACTCAGGATATGAACATCTTCCAGCTGATCCAGAAGAACAACAAGAGTCTGGTGGTGGTAGTTAACAAGTGGGACCTGGTAGAGGAGAAGAACCAGAAGGTGATTGATACCTTCGAGAATGCCATCCGCAACCGTATGGCTCCATTCGTGGATTTCCCTATCATCTTTGCTTCTGCATTGACCAAGCAGCGTATCTTCCGTGTGCTGGAGACAGCCAAGGAGGTTTACCAGAACCGCAAGGCTCATATCGGTACCTCCAAGCTCAATGAGGTGATGTTGCCTATCATCGAGGCTTATCCACCACAGAGCGTGAAGGGTAAGTATATCAAGATCAAGTACTGTACACAGTTGCCTAACACTACGATTCCATCGTTTGTGTTCTATGCCAACCTGCCACAGTATGTAAAGGAGAACTATCGCCGCTTCCTGGAGAACAAGATCCGTGAGAACTGGTCGTTGCATGGTTGTCCAATCAATGTCTTCATCCGTCAGAAGTAATTGAAGCGTAATGGATAGGACGCCCTGAAAGGGCAAAAGCATCTATAAAATGAAGAAACTTTTGTTTTTTATGATATTCAGCATGGGGTTGGGACTTTCTTCCTGCAAGGAGGAGAGGCCTGACCCTGGCTATTTGGCAGGTATCGCAGCCAAGGGATATTACGACCTGCTCCTGGAAGGAAAGTATGAGGAGTATGTGGCTGGTTTCAACCAACCTTACCGTATTCCGAAAGGATATCACGAACAGCTGGTGCTCAATGCGGAAATGTATGTGGAGCAGCAGCAGAAAGAGCATGCTGGCATAAAGAAGATTGATGTGCTGAATGCCAAGGCTGATACCGCCCGCCATGTGGCCGATGTCTTCCTGCAGGTGGCTTATGGAGACAGTACCAAGGAACAGATCGTGGTTCCGATGGTAGAGGTGAAAGGTGAATGGAAAATGAGATAAGTATCCGATTTCAATAAAAAAAGCTATCTGCTTGCTGGCAGATAGCTTTTTTTATTGAAATCGGATTTGAATTATTTCTTCCCTTTCATTTCCACTTCCTTCACCTTTCTGAAGAGGTCGGAAGCGAAGACGAGGTCGTTGAGCTGTTCGTTGGTAGAAGACATCACCTGGTCCTTGTTGCCCTGCCATTCCTTGTGACCCTTGCAGATGAAGCAGATGTTCTCACCGATACCCATCACAGAGTTCATATCGTGGGTATTGATGATGGTTGTCATATTGTAATCCTTGGTGATGCCCGAGAGGAGTTCGTCGATGACGAGCGAAGTCTTTGGATCGAGACCAGAGTTCGGCTCATCGCAGAAGAGGTATTTCGGATTCATCACGATGGCGCGGGCGATGGCAACACGTTTCTGCATACCACCCGAGATTTCGCCAGGGTATTTCTGCTGGGCATCAATCAGGTTGACACGGTCGAGACATTCCTGTGCTCTCTTCACACGTTCCCTGTAATTCATATTCGAGAACATATCAAGGGGGAACATCACGTTCTCCAGCACATTGAGCGAGTCGAAGAGGGCTGCGCTCTGGAAGATCATACCCATCTCGCGTCGCATCATCACCTTCTCCTTCTTGCTCATCTGCACGAAGTCGCGGCCGTCGTAGAGTACCTTTCCGCTGGTTGGTTCGAGGAGTCCGACGAGGTTTTTCATCAACACCGTCTTTCCCGAACCACTCTGTCCGATGATGAGGTTGGTCTTTCCCGTTTCAAATTTCACACTGATATTATCGAGTACGGTCTTGTCGCCGAATGCTTTTGTAAGATTTTGAACTTCTATCATAGCCAGAGTCTTTAAGAGAGTAATTGAGTAAGGAACACATCCGAGAAGAGGATGAGAACGCTGGAGCATACCACGGCATCGGTGGAAGCTTTACCTACCTCTACCGAACCACCTTCCACGGTGTATCCAAAGTAGGAGGAAACACTGGAGATGATGAATGCGAAGAAGAGACTCTTGATGATACTCATCCACACAAACCACTGGTTGAAGGAATGCTGGAGTCCCAGGGTAAGGTCATCCGGCGGGAGAATATGTCCGATGAATGCCGTACCGTATGCACCGATGATACCCATCAGAGATGAGAAGATGACGAGGAAAGGCATGATGGTAACCAGACCGAGGATCTTGGGCAGCACCAGATAGCATGCAGAGTTGATACCCATGATGTCGAGTGCGTCGATCTGCTGGGTTACTCGCATGGTACCCAGCTCGGAAGCGATGTTGGAACCCACCTTTCCGGCGAGGATGAGACACATGATACTGGAAGAGAACTCCAGCAGCATGATTTCTCGGGTGGTATAACCCGAAACCCATCGAGGCATCCATGGACTCTGGATGTTCAGTTTCATCTGGATACAGATAACTGCACCGATGAAGAATGAGATGAGGAGTACGATGCCGATGGAATCGACTCCCAGCTGAGACATTTCCTTGATATATTGCTTGAGAAACATGCGCATACGTTCTGGTCGCGAGAACGAGCGGCCCATCAATATCAAATATTTACCGAAGGTGGTAAGCCATTTTTCTATTATCATGTCAATATTCTATGAATTTTGCTGCAAAATTAAGCAAAATCCTCTAAAAAACTGCAATATTATGAATAGTTTTAGTTTTTTAAGGTGATATTTCCCCGTTTTTTATTATTTTTGCAGTCAAATTAGCTAATTATGGACGAAATAATGAATTCAGAGCAGCAGACTTCTGACGGCAGATTAGTACTGCGAACAGAAGGACTGGTAAAGCGCTATGGCAAGCGAACCGTTGCCAATGGCGTAACCATCAATGTAAAGCAAGGTGAGATTGTGGGTTTGCTCGGACCGAATGGTGCGGGTAAGACTACTTCATTCTATATGACCACCGGACTGGTGGTACCTAATGAGGGACATGTATATCTGGGTGATCAGGAAATTACCAAGTTTCCTGTGTATAAGCGTGCCCGTGCCGGAATCGGCTATCTGCCACAGGAAGCGAGCGTATTCCGCAAGATGAGTGTGGAAGACAATATCATGTCGGTGCTTGAAATGACCGGCAAGCCAAGAGCCTATCAGCTTGAGAAACTGGAGAGCCTGATCAAGGACTTCGACCTGCAGAAGGTGCGCAAGAACCTGGGCGACCAGCTTTCCGGCGGTGAGCGCCGAAGAGTGGAAATCGCACGTTGTCTTGCCAACGATCCTAAGTTCATCATGCTCGATGAGCCATTTGCCGGAGTCGATCCTATCCAGGTAGAGGAAATCCAGCATATCGTATGGAAACTGAAGTACCGCAACATCGGAATCCTCATCACCGACCACAATGTGGATGAGACACTTACCATCACCGACAGAGCCTATCTGCTCTTCGAAGGCCGCATCCTTTTCCAGGGTACTCCGGAGGAGCTGGCAGAAAACAAGACAGTGAAGGAGAAGTACCTTACAACCAGCTTTGTGCTTAGAAAGAAGGACTTCCAGCTGCTGGATGAGCAGAAAAAAGCAAGAGATAAGGAGTAATTAGGTTAAAAAAACAAATTTTTCTCTTATATATTAGGTATATCGGCTAAAAATGCGTAATTTTGCAAGCCGATTGTGTAAAAGGCTTATCCTGGAGCGTCAGGGAGAGCCTGAACCGATTGAACAAGATAATAATTAATAATAATAAAAATAAAAAATCAAGATGAAAGTTTCATTTGAAAATCCTGACAAGATTAATGGTCTTATGACTCTCGTTGTAGAGGAGGCAGACTATAAGAACGAAGTCGAGAAGACATTGAAAGATTACCGTAAGAAGGCTAACGTTCCAGGTTTCCGTCCTGGTCAGGCTCCTATGGGTATGATTAAGCGCCAGTTCGGTGCATCTGTAAAGATGGAGGCCATCAACAAGCTCGTTGGCCAGGAGATTTACAAGTATGTACAGGACAACAATATCCAGATGCTCGGCGAGCCTCTCCCATCAGAGAAGCAGGAGCCAGCTGACTTGGAGAAGGATACAACCTTCACATTCATGTTCGACATCGCTGTTGCACCTGAGTTCAAGGTTACTCTCAACGGTCGCGACAAGGTTGATTACTATAACATCAAGGTTGACGACAAGATCCTCGACCAGCAGGTAGAGATGTACGCTCAGCGTGCAGGTAGCTACGAGAAGGGCGAGAAGTATGAGGAGAACGACCTTTTGAAGGGTGATATCCGTGAGCTCGACGAGAATGGCAACACCAAGGAAGGTGGTATCACTGTTGAGGGTGCTATCCTGATGCCTAGCTACATCAAGGTAGAGGAGCAGAAGAATCTCTTCAATGACGCTAAGGTGGGTGATGTAATCACTTTCAACCCTAAGAAGGCTTACCCTGAGAACGATACTGAGGTTTCTTCTCTCTTGAAGATCGAGCGTGAGGCTGTTGCTGACTTGGAGTCTGAGTTCAGCTTCCAGATCACAGAGATCCAGCGCTTCAAGAAGCACGAGGTTAACGAGGAGCTCTTCAAGCAGGTATTCGGTGAGGATACTGACGTGAAGGACGAGGCTGCTTTCCGTGCGAAGATCGCTGAGGGCTTGCAGGAGCAGTTGGTTAACGACTCTGACTACAAGTTCATCCTCGATGTACGCGAGCACTGCGAGAAGAAGGTTGGCGAGTTGACATTCCCAGATGCACTCTTGAAGCGCATCATGTTGGCTAACAACAAGGATAAGGGTGAGGAGTTCGTAGAGAAGAACTACGAGCAGAGCATCAAGGAGTTGACATGGCACCTCATCAAGGAGCAGCTCATCAAGGCTCAGGATATCAAGGTGAACGACGAGGATATCAAGGAGACTGCTAAGGAGGCAGCTCGTGCTCAGTTCGCTCAGTATGGTATGACAAACATCCCAGAGGAGTATATCGAGAACTATGCTAACGAGATTCTCAAGAAGGGTGACTCTGTTGACGCATTGGTAGATCGCTCTATCGACCGTAAGTTGGCTGCAGCCCTCAAGGGTGCTGTTAAGCTCAACGAAAAGGAGATTTCTGTAGAGGATTTCAACAAGATGATGCAGGAATAACACTTTTTTGAAAAAAAACTTCAAATAAATACGAGGTTATCGACTTTTTTTATTATCTTTGTTCCACCGAATGAGATAATGAGGTCGATAACCTCTTTTTTTGTTCCTTATTTTGAAGAAAAAAGTAATATAGATATGAACGATTTTAGAAAATATGCTACCAAGCATCTTGGTATGAATGGGATGGTGCTTGACGACGTGATGAAGTCGCAGGCTAAGTATTTGAACCCTTATATCTTGGAGGAGCGTCAGTTGAACGTTACCCAGATGGACGTGTTCTCTCGCTTGATGATGGACCGTATCATCTTCCTGGGTACAGAAATTGATGATTATACTGCCAACACCTTGCAGGCACAGCTGCTCTATCTCGACTCTGTAGATAGCGGCAAGGATATTTCCATCTATCTGAACAGTCCTGGCGGTAGCGTTACTGCCGGTCTGGGTATCTATGATACCATGCAGTTTATTACCAGTGATGTGGCTACCATCTGTACAGGTATGGCTGCTTCCATGGCTGCCGTATTGCTCGTTTCAGGTCAGGAAGGCAAGCGTTCTGCCTTGCCACATAGCCGTGTGATGATTCACCAGCCATTGGGTGGTGTTCAGGGGCAGGCTTCTGATATCGAGATTGAGGCTCGTGAGATCCTGAAGATGAAGAAGGAACTCTATACCATCATCTCTGAGCATTCTCATACTCCATACGACAAGGTTTATGCTGATAGCGACCGTAACTACTGGATGACTGCCGAGGAAGCAAAGGAGTATGGTATGATTGATAATATCCTGGTACGCAAGTAACGGGACGGTATATCAAGATGGCTATATATAATATAAGGTATATAT